>ERZ1066118.259-NODE-259-length-54758-cov-33.178857_pt1 | contig 54758 bp, 57 predicted proteins | sample MGYA00382765_ERZ1066118 | MGnify/ENA primary metagenome ERZ1066118 (study PRJEB33369, sample SAMEA5778348) | biofilm metagenome | biome: Industrial cooling water; feature: Water cooling tower basin; material: Biofilm | place: United Arab Emirates | collected...
CCGCTGCGGCGCGCCGCCGCCGCGCCCTGGCCGGCGCTGGGCTGCCTCGCCCCCGTGCTCCTGCGCGCCCCCGCCCTGGGGCTGGCCGCCGACCTCGCGGTGTCGGGCAGCCTCGCCGTGCCCGTCGCGGGCGCCGCGCGCTACCTCTTCGGGGAGGGGCCGGTGGCGGCGGCGGCGCGCGACCTCGTGGACGGGCGGCGCGTGCTGGCCCTGCCGCCGCGCCCGCTCTGGGCGCCGGTGGCGCTGGAGACGGCCACGGGCGAGCCGGCGCTGGTGGCGGGCGCCCCCCTCGGCGGGGCCGCCCGGCGGCTCACGGAGCTCGAGGCCCGCGCCTGGGCCCAGGCGCGCTAGGCCCATCGAGGAAGGGCGTGACCTGCGCCACCACCACCGCGTTCTCGCGCAGGGCGCGGTCCATCAGCGCCCGCTCCTCGGGGGCCACGTCATGGCCCTCCTCCAGGCGCTCCTCCAGGGTGCCGTAGCCCGACACGTCCAGCGGGTTGAGCCCCGCCTCCCTGAGCACGGCCACGGCCTCGCGCACGGCCTCGGCCTCGTCCACGCCGCTGGCGTAGAGCAGCAGCGCGGCGCCGGCGGCCCCGTCCGGCAGGCCGTCGCCGTCGCGCCGGCCGGCCTCCACGAGCAGCGTGTAGACCCGCTGCGGGCGCGGCCCCCTCGCGGCGCCCCCCCCGGTCAGGGCCGGCCCGCCCCGATCGGGCCCCGGGCGTCCAGGGCGTCGGCCATGCGCTGGGTGTTGCGGTAGATGCCGAGGCCCAGGTACATCGCGCCCCCCACGAAGATGACGTAGATGGCGCCGAGCACCAGCACGAGCAGCCCCGCGAGCGGCCCGCCCCCCGCCGGCACGCCGTCCACGCCGGTGGCCGCCCCCATGCCCACGGCGATGGCCGCCACGACCACGCCGATGGACATCAGGATGACGACGACGCCGACCAGCACCTCGAAGCCCCGGATGAAGAAGTCGCGCATGATGTCCTCCCTCGCCGGGCGAGCCTCCCGCCGCGGCCCCGGGGTGTCAAGCGAGGCCGCGGCGGGAGGCGCCCGGGCGGCCCCCCCCGCGGCTCCGTCACAGGCGGCAGGCGTCGAAGGCGCGCGTGGCGTCCCCGCCCCAAGGCCCCTCGTAGGCGGCGAGGATCGCGTCGGCCTGCACCCGCCCGGTGTCGAGCGAGGGCCTGAGCGGGTCGAGCAGGCGCTCCTCGCCCAAGGACCGCGCCCGCAGCCCCTGCTCGGCCAGCGCCACGGCCGCGCGGGCGGCGTCCAGGAGGCGCACGCCCCCCGCCTCGCCCCTCAGCGCCCGCTCGGAGGCGGCCACGCGCAGCCCCTCCCGCGTCGCGGCGTCCCAGCCCCGCACCATGTCCCAGGCCGCGTCGAGCGCCCCGTAGAGCAGGCCCGTCCAGAAGGCCGGCAGCGCCAGGGCGTGCCCCCGGTCGCCCATGTCGGCGCCGCGCATCTCGATGAACTGCTTGACGCGGGCCTCGGGAAAGACGGTCGTGAGGTGGTCGGCCCAGTCCGACAGCGTCGGCAGCGCGCCGGGCAGGGCGGGCAGGCGCCCCTGGAGGAACGCGCGAAAGCTCTGGCCGGTGGCGTCCAGGTAGCGACCCTCGCGGTAGACGAAGTACATGGGCGCGTCCAAGGCCCAGTCCGCGTACCTCTCGAAGCCCATGCCGTCCTCGAAGGCGAAGGGCAGCATCCCCGTGCGGGCGTCGTCGAGCCCCCGCCAGATGCGCGACCGCCAGGACCGGTGCCCGTTGGCCCGCCCCTCGAAGAGCGGCGAGGCGGCGAAGAGGGCGGTGGCCACAGGCTGGAGCGCCAGCGCCACGCGCAGCTTGCTGACCATGTCCGCCTCGGAGGCGAAGTCGAGGTTGGCCTGCACGGTGCAGGTGCGGTACATCATCTGCAGCCCGTGGGTGCCCACCTTGGGCATGTAGGCGGTCATGAGCCCGTAGCGGCCCTTGGGCATGACGGGCATCTGGCCGTGCGTCCAGGTGGGGGCGGCGCCGAGCCCCAGGAAGCCGATGCCGAGGGGGGCGGCGACCGCCTCCGCCTCGGCGAGATGCGCGTCCAGCTCGGCCTCCGTGTCGAGCAGCGAGGCCAGGGGGGCGCCGGACAGCTCGACCTGCCCGCCGGGCTCGAGCGACACGTTGGCGCGGCCGCGCCTGAGGCCGATGACCGCCGCGCCCTCGCGCAGCTCCTCCCAGCCGCGCGCGGCGAGGCCCGCGAGGAGGGCGCGGATGGACCGCTCGCCCTCGTAGGGGACGGGCAGGAGGCTGTCCGTCAGGAAGGCGAACTTCTCGTGCTCGGTGCCCACGCACCACCGCTCGCGCGGCTTGCAGCCCTTCTCCAGGAAGGCGGCGAGGTCGCGCCCGTCCTCGATGGGGCCGCCGGCGTCGCCGCCGGACTGGGGGATGGACATGGACGGCTCCGTCTGGCGCGCGCGGAGAGGTGACGGGGCCTCGGGGGGAAGTCAACGGGACGCGAGGCGCCGGCTGGGCCGCTCCCAGAGCGGCAGGGGCAGGCGGCGCGGGGGGGCGGCCGCGGCCCCCGCCGCCAGCGCCGTGCCGGCGGCGGGCGGGGAGAGGTCGGCCAGCGCCCGGGCCAGGCGGTCGAGCGACAGGCCGGGCAGCGCCGCGAAGGCGTCGGGCAGCGCCCCCGCGCCCTCCGCGTCCACCGGCACCACGAGGCGCCCCCCCGGGGCCACCAGGATCCAGGCGGCGGGCGGCCCGGGGTCGAGCAGGAGGCGCTCCACGTCGTCGAGGTCCAGGACGCCGCCCTCGAACGGCCCCCAGTAGGCGAGGCGGCGCTCCACGAGCTGCACGACCCCCGCGCCCCCCCCGCCCCGGGGCAGGCGCCCCCGCCGCCAGGCGAGGAGCGCGAGGAGGAGGCCCAGGAGCGCGGCGGCCCCGAGCACCCAGCGCGTGACCCCGAAGGTGGCCAGCGCCCCGGCCCCGGCGAGCAGCGCCAGGAGGAGGGCGGCGCCCGGCTCGGCCCAGGGCCCGAGCCGGCCGGCGGGCGGGGGCCTCGGTCGGTCAGCCATGGGGGGCGCCGAGGGCGACTGGGGCGGGGAGCTCCACGGAGCCCGCGCGGTCCACGGGGCGGACGCCGACGGCGCCGCAGGCAAGCTCGGCCGCCTCCCCCGAGGCCGCGAGCACGGCGCGCCGCGCGCCGGCCGCCCGCGCCTCGGCGAGCCAGAGCCGGACGGGGCGCGGGGCGCGGCCCTCGAGGCCGGACGGGAGAAACATCGCCATGTCCCGCCGCGCGAGCAGGAAGCCCCGGACGGCCGGGCGGTCCGCCTCCGCCATAGGCCTCACCGCCAGTCCCCCCGCCCCGCCTGCCACAGCGCCAGCGCCGCCACCGCCGCCGTGTCCGCGCGCAGGATGCGGGGCCCGAGCCGCAGGGCGCGCGCGAAGGGCAGCCGGTGGAGCCCCTCGCGCTCCTCGGGCGTGAAGCCGCCCTCGGGGCCGACCAGCACCGCCCCCGGCCCCTCCTCCCCGGCGGGCGGCGCGCCCGCCGGCCCCCGCGCGAGGGCCTCGTCGCAGACCCACAGCGGCCGCCCGTCCCAGTCGCGCAGGACCTCCCCGAGCCTGCGCGCCTCCGCGACCTCGGCCACGTGCGTGGCCTCGCACTGCTCGGCCGCCTCCACCGCGTGGGCCTGGAGGCGGAGGCGGTTGACCCGCTCCGCCCCCGTCCGCTCGGTCAGCACCGGCAGGATGCGGCTTGCGCCCATCTCGGCCGCCTTCTCCACCACGAAGTCCGTCCGCGCCTTCCTGAGCGGCGCGAAGAGGAGCCACAGGTCGGGTGGCAACAGCAGGGGCCGCAGCCGCCGCCCCACCAGGAGCGCCCCGCCCCTCCTGCCCGCCTCCAGCACCGTCGCCGCCCATTCGCCCGCCCGCCCGTCGAAGACGCGCAGCCCGTCCCCCTCGCGCAGCCGCATCACCGCGAAGAGGTAGGCGCATTGGTCCGGCGAGGGGCGCACGGCCTTTCCCTCCCCGAGAGGCTGGTCCAGGAAGAGGCGCACGTCCGGCATGGGAGGGAGGCTATGCGCGAGGGTCCGCCGGCGCCAGGGGCGCCCCCGGAGGCGCCCCCGAAGGCGCCCCCCGACGCCCCTGCCGACGCCGTGCCCTCCTGGGTGGACCGCGCGCCCGCCCGCTGGCGCCCCTTCCTGCGCCTGTCGCGCCTCGACCGGCCCATCGGCACCTGGCTGCTGTGGCTGCCCTGCCTGTGGGGGCTGCTCCTGGCCATGCTGGGCACGGGCCGCGCCGGCTGGGCGGACCTCTGGACCGCCGCCGCCTGCGGGCTCGGGGCGCTGCTCGCGCGCGGGGCGGGCTGCACCTGGAACGACCTCGCCGACCGCGACCTCGACGCCCGGGTCACCCGCACCCGCGCCCGCCCGCTGCCCTCGGGCCAGGTCACGCCCCGCGCCGCCCTCCTGTGGATGGCCGCGCAGGCGCTGCTCGCCCTCCTCGTGCTCCTCACCCTGCCCTGGATCGCCGTCGCCGTCGCCCTCCTGGGCCTCGTGCCCGCCCTCCTCTACCCCTTCGCCAAACGCGTCACCTGGTGGCCCCAGGCGGTGCTGGGCCTGGCCTTCAACTGGGGCGTCCTGGTGGCCACCGCCGCCCACGCGGGGGCCGTCACGCCCGCCGCCCTCCTCCTCTACGCCGCCGGCATCGCCTGGACGCTCTTCTACGACACGATCTACGCCGCGCAGGACGCCGAGGACGACGCCCTGGCCGGCGTGCGCTCCACCGCCCGCCTCTTCGGCGAGGCCACGCCGCGCTGGCTGCGCCGCTTCCTCGTGGCCACCGTCTCCCTCATGGCGCTGGCCGTGCTCGCCACCCTGCCCGCCTCGCCCCTGGCCCTGGCGCTCGCGCTCGGCGCCCCCTGGGCCATGGGCTGGCACCTGGCCTGGCAGCTCGGCCGCTTCGACCCCGACGACGCCCCCGGGCTCCTGCGCCTGTTCCGGTCCAACAGGGACGCCGGGCTGATCCCGGTCGCGGCCCTGGCGCTGGCCGTGGCCGCGTAGCGCGAGACCCGCACGGGGGGGGTCCGGGGGGCCACCTGGTCCCCCGGCCTTCCCTCACATGTTCGGGTAGTTGGGCCCGTCCCCGCCCTGGGGCGTCGTCCAGACGATGTTGCGGCTGGGGTCCTTGATGTCGCAGGTCTTGCAGTGGACGCAGTTCTGGAAGTTGATCTGGAAGCGCGGCCCCGCCTCCTCGCGCACCACCTCGTAGACGCCGGCCGGGCAGTAGCGCTGCGCGGGCTCGTCGTAGAGGGGCAGGTTGACCCGGATCGGCACCGAGGGGTCCCTGAGCTTGAGGTGCGCGGGCTGCGCCGCCTCGTGGTTGGTGCCCGAGAAGGCGACGTTCGTCACCCGGTCGAAGCTGATCCTGCCGTCCGGCCGGGGGTAGGCGATGGGCTTGTGCTTCGCGGCGGGCTCGGTCGCCTCGGCGTCGGTCTTGCCGTGGGGCAGCGTCGGCACGATGCCCCGCCCGAAGAGGCGGTTGGCCCACATGTCGAGCCCCCCCACGCCCAGCGAGGCGACCAGGCCGTAGCGCGACCAGGCGGGCTTGACGTTGCGCGCGGCGCGCAGGTCGCGCCCGATGGCGCCCGTGCGCACCGCCGTCTCGTAGGCCGTGAGCGCGTCGCCCGCGCGCCCCGCGCCGATGGCCTCGGCCGCCGCGTCGGCGGCGGCGATCCCCGACAGCATGGCGTTGTGGTTGCCCTTGATGCGCGGCACGTTGACCATGCCCGCCGAGCAGCCGAGCAGGGCGCCGCCCGGGAAGGCCAGCGTGGGCAGCGACTGCCAGCCCCCTTCCGTGATGGCCCGGGCCCCGTAGGCCACCCTCTTGCCCCCCTCCAGCATGGGTTGGATCAGCGGATGGTGCTTGAAGCGCTGGAACTCCATGTAGGGGAAGACGTGGGGGTTGCGGTAGTTGAGGTGCACCACGAAGCCCACGTAGGCCTGGTTGTTCCCCATGTGGTAGATGAACGACCCGCCCCCGGCGTTGCGGCCCAAGGGCCAGCCCATGGAGTGCATGACCAGCCCCTCGCGGTGCTGGGCGGGGTCCAGCGTCCACAGCTCCTTCATGCCGAGCCCGTACTTCTGCGGCTCCCGGCCCTGGAGCCGCCAGCGCGCGATGGCCTGCTCGGAGAGCGACCCCCTCACCCCCTCCGCCAGCAGCACGTACTTGCCGCGCAGCTCCATGCCCGGCTCGTAGGACGGCCCCTCCGCGCCCTCCCAGGTGCCGTCCGCCACGCGCCCCATCTCGCCCGCGACCACGCCCTTGAGCACGTCGCCCTCCACCACGAGCTGGGAGCAGGCCATGCCGGGGAAGACCTCGGCGCCCAGGGCCTCGGCCTCGCGCGCGAGCCAGCGGCACAGGTCGCCCATGCTGACGATGAAGTTGCCGTGGTTGCTCATCATCGGCGGCATGAGGCGGTTCGGCACCCTTGCGCGCCCCCCCTCGCCCAGCACGTAGAACAGGTCCTCCGTCACGGGCGTCATCGTCGGGTGGTCCCGCTCGCGCCAGTCGGGCAGGAGCGCGTCGAGCCCCACGGGGTCCAGCACGGCCCCCGACAGCACGTGCGCGCCGACCTCCGAGCCCTTCTCCAGCACCACGACGGACAGGTCCGGGGCGGCCTGCCTGAGCCGGATCGCGGCCGAGAGCCCGGCCGGCCCCGCGCCCACGATGACGACGTCGTAGTCCATGGATTCGCGTTGCGTCATGGTGGCTTGCCCCTCGTGTCGCGCGCTGCGCAGGTAAGGTTTCGCGGGGCGGAGGGCAACGCCGCGGACGCGGCGTCGGGCCGGCTCCCCTTGACTTCGGGGCGAGCGGTCCCGTTATGAACGGGTCTCTGGGCCTCTCGGGCCGTCGCAGGTGCCGTCCATGGAGAAGATCCCCCTCACCCGCCAGGGCTTCGACCGCATCGACGCGGAGCTGAAGCGGCTGAAGTCCGTCGAGCGCCCCGAGATCATCGCGGCCATCGCGGAGGCGCGGGCGCATGGCGACCTGTCGGAGAACGCCGAGTACCACTCGGCCAAGGAGAAACAGAGCTTCATCGAGGGCCGCATCAAGGAGCTGGAGGGGGTGCTGTCGCTCGCCGAGGTGATCGACACGGCCAAGCTGTCGGGTCCGATCAAGTTCGGCGCCACGGTGGCGCTGGTGGACGAGGAGACCGAGGAGGAGCGCACCTACCGGCTCGTGGGGGAATATGAGGCCGACATCGAGAACGGCCTCCTGAACATCAAGAGCCCGCTGGCGCGCGCCCTGATCGGCAAGGGGGTGGGGGACTCGGTGGAGGTGAGGACGCCGGGGGGGGAGCGGAGCTACGAGGTGGTGGGGGTGAGTTATGGGTGAGCCGCCAAAGAGTGCCGTTGGGCGCGACCAAGATTGGGATGGCCGTCGCGACCAGCCATTCGCTGGGGCGGACCGTGAGCCGCATATCCTCCATCTCGCGGACGAGGTCCGTCAGGGAGCTGAGGCATTGGCCCCACTTCCCCTATGTATCGGCATCGCCGGAGACGATTTCATCGTCCTTGCCAATGCCGCGTCCCACTTGACCGGTTGATGTGCCGACGAGATCGCCGGATCGGTAGATCGACCGATAACCCGTGGCACGCCGTGGCTTGGCACGAGACTCCATCGAGTCCTCTTCGATGATCTGCCCGGCGAACCCCATCATCATCTTGGGCCGATCGGCAAACCACGGCTACTTCGCAGCAACTCTCCTCAGCCGTGCGCGGCAGGGCCGGAACCAGGAGAGGAAAGTTCTTCTTGAGGTCCTTGCACTCCACCGCGATCTGCACGTGAGACCGCCTCTGCACCACACGGCAACGGATGTCGAACTCGCGGGACTTCTGGGTGAGAGGGTCGGAACAGTGCCCGCCCTGCTCGCAGGACAGGCCCTGGTCTCGCATCAGCTTCGGTATCTTGAGCTCGAAGTGCAAGTCTGAATGCTTCTCGACATACTCCACGAGAGCATCTTTGCCGATCCCGTCGTTCTTGGGTCGCCTCGCTATCGAGCAATCGCCTCGGCCCTGCGGGATGTCCGCTGCTCTTGGAATGTGCGTCAAGGGTCGCCCCTCACACCCGCAGCACCATGGTCGTCGCCGCCCGGAACCCGAACACCCACCTGAGCGGCCCCAAGGAGTGCCGCGCCACCGCCCGGTACCCCAGCCTCTCGTAGAGCGCCCGCGCCCGCGGGTTCTCGTCCACCACGTCGAGCCTGACCTCCCGGAACCCCCGCGCGCGCGCCTCCTCGGCGACGGCCGCGAGCAGCGCCGTCCCCACGCCCCTCCCCCGCGCGCCCTCCGCCACCGCCAGCCCGTCCATCAGGAACCGCGCGTTGTCCGTGTCCCGCGTCAGCAGCGCCAGCAGCCCGAGCCGCCACAGCGCGCCCCCCACCCCGTAGACCCGCGCCATGTCCCCCCAGCCGCCCCCCACGAGCGCCCCCTCGCGCGTCTTGAACCCCGCCACCCCGATCAGCCGCCCCCCCTCGTCCCAGGCGCAGAGCGCGTGCCCGGGCGAGGCCACCGAGGCCACGAAGCGCAGGCCCTTCGCGCGCGGGCCCAGGGCCACGCCCAGCTTGTCCCCGAACGCCTCCCAGTAGAGGGCGGCCAGGGCCGGGCGGTCGGCGTCCCTGAACCCCCGCGACACGCGCACGGCCCCCGTCATCCCCCGGGCCCCCCCGCCAGCGCGGCCCGCGCGCGCCCCACGTCCCCGGGCGTGTTGAGGTTGAGAAACGGGTCCGCCTCGCCCACCGCCCACTCCACGGCCCGCGCCCCCACGGCCGCCGCGAAGGCCCCGGCCCGCCGCTCCCCCCCCTCCAGCATCCCCCGCAGGACGGGCGCCAGCGCCACCGGCCAGAGCCCCACCACGGGATGAGCCCGCCCCCCCGAGGCCGCGACGCAGGGCGCCCCCGCCGCGCGCAGCCTATCCACGAGGTCCGGGGGCAGGAAGGGCGCGTCCCCGGGCACCGTGAGCACCGCCCCCTCCGCCCACTCCATGGCCGCCAGCATCCCCGCCAGCGGCCCCAGACGCCCGGGGATGGCGTCCGGCAGGCTCAGGAGCCCCGGAAAGGCCGCCCCCGCCACGGCCACGGGGCGCCCGACCACGTCCAGCGTCCGCTCCAGCACCGTGCGGCCGCCGATCTCGATGAGGGGCTTGACCACCCCGCCCATGCGGCGCCCGAGGCCTCCGGCCAGGATCACGGAAGGCTGGGGGACCATGTGGCCCCCCAGGCCCCCCCCCGGCGGTTGCCAATCGCCAGGCGCCTCGCTACCGGCCACCCATGACCCCGCTGAGACAGGGCCTGCGCGACGGCCTGCCCTTCGCCATCGCCCTCGTGCCCTTCGGGCTGCTCTTCGGCGCGGCCTCGGCGGCCGCCGGGCTCTCCGTCCTCCAGGCCACGTCCTTCTCGGTCGCCGTCATCGCCGGCGCCTCCCAGTTCACGGCCCTCGCGCTCATGAAGGACGGGGCGCCTGCCCTCATCGTGCTGGCCACGGCCCTCGCGGTCAACCTGCGCATGGCCATGTACTCGGCGGCCCTGGCCCCCCACCTCGGCACGGCCCCCCTCTGGCAGAGGGCGCTGGCCGCCTACGGCCTCGTGGACGCCACCTTCGCCTGCGCCGACGCCGCCTTCCGCCGCCACGCCGCGTGGTCCGTCCCCGACCGCATGGCCTACCTGGGCGGCGTCGCCATCCCCGTCTGCCTGCCCTGGTTCGCCCTGACGATCCTGGGGGCCCTCGTCGGCGCGGGCCTGCCCGCCGCCCTGCCGCTCGACATGGCCGTGCCGCTCTGCTTCATCGCCATGGTGGCGCCGGGCCTGCGCACGCTGCCCCAGGCCGTGGCGGCCCTGACCTCCGTGGCCGGCGCCCTGCTCCTCGCCTTCATGCCCTACGGCACGGGCCTCCTGGTGGCGGCCCTCCTGGCCATCCTCGCGGGCGCCGAAACCGAGCGCCGCTGGGGCCGCCCGGCATGAGCGGCGCCCCCTTCTGGCTCGTGGTCCTGGGCCTGGGCCTGGGCACCTTCCTGATCCGCTTCAGCTTCCTGGGCGGCCTGGGCGCCCGCAGGCTGCCCCCTTGGGCCCTGCGCCACCTGCGCTACACGGGCCCCGCCGTCCTGCCGGGCCTCGTCGCCCCCCTGGCGCTCTGGCCCGCCGCCACGGGGGGCCAGACGGACCCCTGGCGGCTGGGCGCGGCGCTGCTCGCGGTCGCCGCCGGGCTGTGGACGCGCTCGGTCCTCTGGTCGCTGGGCGCGGGGGCGGCCGCGCTCGCCCTGGGCGCCCTGCTGGGTTGAGGCCCCGCGCCTCAGGCCGGCGTCCCGCGCACCTCGGTCCCCACGACGCCGGCGACGCGCCCGAAGCGCGCCTCCAGGGACCGCGGCAGCCACACCCGCCCGATCCCCTCGAAGCCCGGCTGCCCCTCCAGCAGCCCGCACACCGAGATCGCGCAGCGCCCCTGCGCCACCGGCCCCGCCACCTTGGCCCGCTGCAGCACCGTCTCGGCCAGGGCGTCGGCGACCTCCACCTTCTGGAGCGTGTAGAAGTAGCCGTCCTCCGCCTGGTAGGCGAGGTAGCGCGCCTGCGCCTCCGGCCCGAAGCCGTGGAGCACGTCGTTGCGCTCGGCCACCCGGCCCACCGTGGCCCGGTCCACCCAGCCCCCGAAGGGGTCGAAGAGCACCGTCTCCGAGGCCTGGATCATCAGCGCCGAATGCACCCCGTCGCCCGTCTCCTCCGTCTTGACGGTCACCAGCCCCAGGAAGGCCGGCCCCGGCCCGCGCAGGCGCACCCGCTCCACCTCCGCGTCGGACGCCCACTTGGCCACGCCCGGCGCGCAGGCCGCCAGCGGCAGCGCCAGGGCCCCCAGGACGAACGCGCGGCGCCCCACCACCGGCCCGCTCATGCGTTGACCAGCGCCAGGAACAGCAGCAGCAGCACGATGACGATCACCGTGCGGCGCACGAAGGTGATGAAGGCGTCGTAGGTGCGCTGGTGGTCGGCGATGTCCATGCTCCCGGGCACGTAGGCCCCGGGGGCGCCCCCGGGGGCCACGGCCCGCCCATGCGCGTCCGCCCCGTGCCCCTCGTGCCCCGCCTGCCCCGCCTGCTCCGCCATGCCGCCCCTCCGCCCTGCCCCCCGGCCCTAGCGCATCGGGGCCGCCCTGTCACCCCTGCCCGGCGCCGCGGGCTCAGGCCGCGAGGTCGCCGGGCGACACCGCCATGACCGCCCCCGCCCCGTCGCGCGCCTCCCCCAGCAGCCCCGCGTGCTCGGGCAGCAGGCGGCGCACGTAGAAGGCCGCCAGCCTCTCGCGCCCCGTCCCCGGGGCCGCCCCTGCCGCCCTCAGGTGCGCCCGCGCCCCCAGCACCCGCGCGAAGGCCCCCAAGTAGGCCGTCGCCCCCGCCGCCCGGTCGGGCGCGCCGGCCCCCGCCATCCACTCGGTCGCCTCGCGCAAGCCCTCCACCGCCTGCCACACCGGCTCGGCCAGCGCCGAGCCCCGCATCCCCTCGCAGTCCTCCGCCACCTCGTCGAGCAGCCGCGAGGCCGCCTCGCCCCCGTCCGCGAGCTTGCGCGAGACCAGGTCCAGCGCCTGGATGCCGTTGGTGCCCTCGTAGATCTGCGTGACCCGCACGTCTCGGGCGAGCCGCGCCGCGCCCGTCTCCTCGACGTAGCCCATGCCCCCGTGCACCTGGATGCCCGCCTGGGCCACGCGATGGCCCACGTCCGTCCCGAAGGCCTTGGCGATGGGCGTCAGCAGCGCCGCGCGCGCGGCCCAGGCCGGCTCCCCCGTCGCCTCCGCCATGTCGAGAGCCACCGCGCAGTCCAGGCAGATGGCGCGGGCCGCGAAGGTCTCCGCCCGCATCCCCGCCAGCATCCGCCGCACGTCCGGGTGCCCGACGATGCGCCCCGTGCCGTCCTCGGTCCGCCCCTGCACGCGCGCCTCGGCCCAGGCCAGCGCGGCCTGGGTGGCCGCCTCCGCCACCCCCACCCCCTGCGCGCCCACGCCCAGGCGCGCGGCGTTCATCATGGTGAACATGGCCGCGAGGCCCCCCCCGGGCGCCCCCACGATGGAGCCCCGCGCCCCCTCGAAGGCCACCGCCGCCGTGGGCGAGCCGTGCAGCCCCAGCTTGTCCTCCAGCTTCAGCACCCGCACGGCGTTGCGCGCCCCCGGCTCGCCCCTCGCGTCGGGGATCAGCTTGGGCACCAGGAACAGCGAGACGCCCCTGGACCCCGGGGCCGCCCCGGGCAGCCGCGCCAGCACCAGGTGGCAGACGTTGGCGGAGAAGTCGTTGTCCGCCCAGGTGATGAACTGCTTCTCGCCGGTCACGGCGAAGGCCCCGTCCCCCCCCGGCTCCGCGCGGGTCCGCAGCGCCCCCACGTCCGACCCGGCGGCGGGCTCGGTCAGGTTCATGGTCCCCGTCCACTCCCCCGACACCAGCCGGGGCAGGTAGAGCCGCTGGAGGCCCGGGCTCGCGTGGGCCGCCAGCGCCTCGATCTGCCCCTGGCTCATCAGGGGGTTGAGCTGGAGCGCCAGGCAGGCCCCCGACATCATGTCGTTGACGGCCGTGGCCAGCGCCCGCGGCAGGCCCTGCCCGCCCCATTCGGGGGGCGCCGCGAGCCCGATCCACCCCCCCTCGGCGATGGCCCGGTAGCCCTCCGCGAAGCCCGGCGGGGTCCGCACCACCCCGTCCTCCAGCCGCGCCGGATGGCGGTCCCCCACGGCGTCGAGCGGCGCCAGCACCCCGTCGCAGAGCCGCGCCGCCTCCGAGAGCACCGCGTCCACCACGTCCGGCGCGGCCTGCGCGAACCTGTCCTGGGCCGCCACGCGCGCGAAGCCCGCCACGTGGTCGAGCTGGAAGCGCAGGTCGGCGAGGGGCGAGCGGAAGGGCATCTTGCGGGCACCGGATGGGGCGTCCACAACACCCGAGGCCAAGCCCGCAAGGCCGTCCAGGGAAACGCCACGTCATGACGCGCCTGCTGCCCCCCGACGCCGCCGGCCTCGCCGAGGCCGCCCGCCTCCTGCGCGCGGGCCGCCTCGTCGCCTTCCCCACCGAGACCGTCTACGGCCTGGGCGCCGACGCCACCGACGCCCGGGCCGTGTCCGCCATCTACCGCGCCAAGGGCCGCCCCGCCGCCAACCCCCTCATCCTCCACGTGGAGGACGAGGGCGCCGCCGCCCGCCTCGCCCACCTCTCGGAGGACGCCCGCGCCCTCATGGCGGCCTTCTGGCCCGGCCCCCTGACGCTGGTGCTCGCGGCCCGCGACGGCGCCGCCCCGGCCGCCCGCGCGGGCCTGCCCACGCTGGCGCTGCGCAGCCCCGCCCACCCCCTCGCCCGCGCCCTCCTCCTGGCCACCGGCCGCCCCATAGCGGCCCCCTCCGCCAACCCCTCGGGCCGCGTGTCCCCCACCACCGCCGCCCACGTCCTGGCGGGCCTCTCGGGCCGCCCCGGGAACCTCCTGGACGCCGTGCTCGACGGCGGCCCCTGCCCCGTGGGGGTCGAAAGCACCATCCTCGCGTTGGACCCCGCTCCCCGCCTCCTGCGCGAGGGGGGCCTGCCGCGCGAGGCCCTGGAGGCCCTCCTGGGCCCCCTCGCGGCCCCCGCCCCCCACGGCCCGCTCCTCGCGCCCGGGATGCTCCCCTCCCACTACGCCCCCCGCGCCGCCCTGCGCCTGGACGCCCCCGAGGCGCGCCCCGGCGAGGCCCACCTGGGCTTCGGCCCCGTCAGGGGCGACCTCTCGCTGTCGCCCGGGGGCGATCTCGCCGAGGCCGCCGCCAACCTCTTCGCCGCCCTCCACGCCCTGGATGCCACCGCCACGGCCATCGCGGTCGCCCCCATCCCGGAGGAGGGCCTGGGGCGGGCCATCAACGACCGCCTGCGCCGCGCCGCCGCGCCCCGCCCCTGACCGCCCCCTCGCGGCTTTCCGCCGCCTCGCGGCCCCCTCACGCCCGCGTCGGTTGCGCCCCCGGGGGGGCCTGCCTAACCATGCGCCCGACCCATGCCGCCTGGACGCCCATGCCCCTGCCCCCCCTGCGAGGCCCCCTCCTCGCCCTCGCCCTCGCCGCCCCCGCCGCCCTCCCCGCCCAGGAGGCCGGCCCCTACCTCGCCGCCCAGGCCGCCGTGGCCGCCCGCGACTTCGCGGCCGCCGCCCCCCTCCTGGACCAGGCGCTCGCCGCCAGCCCCGACAACCGCGCGCTCCTGGAGCCGGCGCTCGCCGGCGCCCTCGCGCTGGGCGACGGCGCCGCCGCCGCCGCCTACGCCGACCGCCTCGCGGCCGGGGGCCAGCCCTCGGCACTCGCGGGGCTCGCCCGCCTCCTCGCCCGCGCCGACGCCGGCGACTGGACGGGCGTGCTGGCGCTCCTGGACGCCAAGGAGGGCGCGGGCCCGCTCGTGGACGGCCTCGCGCGCGGCTGGGCCGCCTGGGGCGCGGGCGACGCCGAAGGGGCGCTCGCGGCCTTCCGCGACCTCGGGGGCAGCCCCGGCCTCCAGGCCTTCGGCCTGCTGCACGAAGCCCTCGCTCTGGCGCTCGCCGGCGACGGCGAGGGCGCGCTCGCCGCCCTCGCCCGCCCCGAGGCCTCGGGCATCGCCGCCTCGCTCCCCGCGCTGCGCCTGCGCGCCCAGGTGCTGGGCCAGCTCGACCGCACGGCCGAGGCGCGCGCCCTCCTGGACGAGGCCGCCCCCAACGAGCCCCAGCTCGCCGCCCTGCGCGCCGCCCTGGAGGCGGGCCCCGTCCCCTTCGACGTGGTGCGCGGCCCCGAGGGCGGCCTGGCGCTGGCCCTGACCCAGATCGGCGCCGCCCTCGGCCCCGACGCCGACCCCCTCACCGCCCTCCTCTACGCCCGCGCCGCCCTCCTCCTCGACCCCGCCCGCGCCGACGCCGCCGTCATGGCCGCCGAGACCCTGGAGGCGCTCGGCGCCCCCGACCTCGCCCGCGCCGCCTTCGCGCTGGTGCCGGCCGGCGACCCCCTCTTCCCCCGGGCCGAGATCGGCCGCGCCCGCGTGCTCGCCGCCGGAGGCGAGGGCGAGGCCGCCGCCGAGGCCCTCCTGGCCCTCGCCCGAGCCCGCCCCGGCCTCCCCGAGGTGGAGTCCGCGCTCGCCGACCAGCTGCGCCTGCTCGACCGACTCCCCGAGGCCGAGGCCGCATACGGCCGCGCCCTCGACCTCCTGGGCGGCGGCAGCTGGCGCCTGCTCTTCCGCCGCGCCCTGGTGCGCCAGGAGGCGGGCGACTGGCCCGGGGCGGAGGCCGACCTGCGCGCCGCGCTCCTCCTCGCCCCCGACGAGCCGCGCCTGCTCAACCACCTGGGCTACTCCCTCGTGGAGCGGCGCGAGAAGCTCCCCGAGGCCCTGGCCATGATCGAGCGCGCCGTCGCGGCCGAGCCCACGAGCGGCGCCATCGTGGACTCGCTGGGCTGGGCCTACTGGCGCCTCGGCCGCTTCGAGGAGGCCGTGGCCGAGCTCGAGCGCGCCGCCGCGCTCGAGCCCACCGACCCCGTCATCAACGACCACCTGGGGGACGCCTACTGGAGCGTGGGCCGCACCCGCGAGGCGCGCTTCCAGTGGACCCGCGCCCTGTCGCTCGACCCCGAGGAGGCCGACGCCGCCCGCATCCGCGACAAGCTCGCCCGGGGCCTCGACGCCGTGCTCGCCGAGGAGGCCGAGGCCCCCCCCGAGACCCCCCTCACCGCCGCCGGCCAGGGAGGCCCGGGGGGTGGATAGGGGCTTCGCCCCCGCCAAGGTCAACCTCGCGCTCCACGTCACGGGCCGCGCGGCCGACGGCTACCACCAGCTCGACAGCCTCGTGGTCTTCGCCGGCGTGGGCGACCAGCTCTCGGCCACGCCCTCCGCCGACCTCTCGCTCGCCGTGGACGGCCCCTTCGCCGAAGGGGTGCCCCGGGGCGACGCCAACCTCGTCCTGCGCGCCGCCCGCGCGCTCCGGGAGGCGCGCGGCGTCCGGCGCGGCGCCGCCTTGCGCCTGACCAAGTCGCTCCCCCACGCCGCCGGCCTCGGCTCGGCCTCCGCCGACGCCGCCGCCACGCTGCGCCTGCTGGCCCATCTCTGGGAGGTGGAGCCCCTCCCCCCCACGGCCCCCGAGGTGCTGGCCTTGGGCTCGGACGTGCCCGCCTGCCTGCTCGCCCCCGCGCCGCTGCGCCTGCGCGGGCGCGGCGAGCGCCTCGACCCGCTGCCCCCCCTGCCGCCCTGCGGCCTCGTGCTCGTCAACCCGCGCGTCGCGCTGCCCACGGCGTCCGTCTTCGCCGCCCTCGCGGCCCGCGACAACCCGCCCCTGCCCGGGCCCCCGCCCCCCGGCCCGGCCGAGGCCGTGGCCGCCTGGCTGCTCATGCAGCGCAACGACCTCCAGGCCGCCGCCGAGGCGCTGGCCCCCCCCGTGGGGGAGGCCCTCGCGCTGCTGCGCCGCACGCCGGGCGTGCTCGCGGCCACCATGTCCGGCTCGGGCGCCACCTGCGTGGGGCTCGCGCGCGACATGGGCGCCGCCCGCGCCGCCGCCCGCGCCATCCAGCTCGCCTCGCGCAACTGGTGGGTGGCCCCCGCCCCGCTCCTCGCGCCCGAGCCCGTCCCCGCCTGAGCCCTCAGAGCAGCAGGAGGTCGCCCTCGGCCAGGGCGGTGCCCGCGCCCAGCCGCGCCACCAGCACGGCCGCCCCGGCGCCGCTGCCGTCCGCGTCCCACCACAGCCGCCCCGTGGCCGCGTCATGGACCAGCCGGTCGTCCCCGTCCAAGGCCCGCGTGCCCCGCGCCAGCTGCCCCGGGTCCGGCGCCCCGCCCGGGTCCCCCAGGAGCCCCGCGAAGGCGGCCGCGTCGAGGACCACCCGGTCCAGGCCCGACACGAAGTCGGCGAAGCGGTCGGCCGCGCCGTCGGGCGCCGACAGCACGAAGACGTCCGCCCCCGCCCCCCCTCGCAGCATGTCCCCCCCCTCGCCCCCGTCCAGGAGGTCGTCGCCCTCCCCGCCCAGGAGCCGGTCCTCGCCCTCGCCCCCCCGGAGGTCGTCGCCGCCCCCCGCCCCCGAGAGCCGGTCCGCCCCCCCGAGCCCGAGCAAGGTGTTGGCGATGGCGCTGCCGCCCAGGGCGTCGTCGCCGGAGCCGCCCGTGCCGGTCACGGCCGCCCCGCGCAGGTCCAGCCGCTCGACGCCCTCGACGAGCCCGAAGTCCACGAAGGCCAGGATGCGGTCCGACCCGCCCGCGTCCAGGCCGGGATCGCCCCGCTCGCTCACCTGGTCCCCGGCCGAGTCCACCACGTAGGCGTCGTCCCCCGCCCCGCCCCAGAGGGCGTCGTCGCCCAGGCCCCCGTCCAGCCGGTCGTCGCCCGCCCCGCCCCAGAGCCTGTCGTCGCCGCGCGCCCCGTTGATCGCGTCGTCACCCCCCAGCCCCCCGATCGCGTCGTCCCCGAAGGTGGCGAAGTCCCCCCCCGGCCCCGGGTCGAAGGGGCCGATGCGGTCGTCGCCCGCCGTGCCGTCGAAGGTGAGCCCCGGCCGCAACGACAGCTGGCCCGTGCCGAAGTCGGCCCGCGAGATCGTGACGCCGATGGGCCCCGGCACCGCGATGAAGCCCAGCACCGTCTCCACGTCCAGCGCGTGCAGGACCTGCCCGTCCGGCCCCACGGCCGTGAAGGCCTCCGCGCCCCCGTAGAAGGTCCAGTCGCCGATGAGGCCCGCGCGCAGGTTGAGGTCGTCGCTGCCCGCCCCCCCGAAGAAGGCGCTGGCGCCGCCCCCCGGCGAGAGCCGCCCCGCGAAGGCGTCGTCGCCGTCGCCCCCGTAGGCCAGGACGCGCCCCCCCACCGCCCCGGTGGCGTCGATGCTGTCCGAGCCCCCGCCGCCGAACGCCGTGGACCCGGCCCCGAGGTTCAGGATCAGGTCGCCGGCCTCCCCCGCCTCGATGCGGTCGGCCCCGCCCGACCCCGACACCGTGTCGGCCCCGTCCCCGCCCGTGAAGGTGACGGCCCCGCCCGTGAAGCTGACGTTGAGCCGGGTCGGCCCCGCCGGGTTCACCTGGTCGGTGAAGGCCACCTCGTCGCGCAGGTCCAGCGTGCCCCCGTCCGTGACCACCAGCACCACGGCCAGAGCGTTGACCGTGGGGGCGAGCCGGATGGCGTCGAAGTCCTCGAAGAAGGCGATCGTGTCCGTGACCACGTCGCCGCCGGTGTAGAGCGTCCTCGCCATGCCGGTGTCCTCCCCCCGCCCGCCCCTGGCTAGCGCGGCCGGCCCCCCCGTGCCAACGGCCCGCCCCTCACGGCGCCGGGAGCCTCAGGCCCGCCGCGCCACCACGTAGGCGGCGAGGTCCCGGAGCACGTCGCGGATGGGATGCGCCGGCAGCCCCTCCAGCGCCGCCCGGGCGCGCCCGGCCCAGCCCTCCGCCTCCCGGCGGGCGGACTCGATGGCCCCGTGGCCGCGCATGATCGCCACGGCCCGCTCCACGTCGCCCGTCCCCACCTCGCCGCGCCCCACCACGCGCGCCCAGAAGGCCCGCTCCTCGGGGCTCGCGCAGGCCAGCGCCCGGATGACGGGAAGGGTCATCTTGCCTTCCCGCAGGTCGTCGCCCCGGTCCTTGCCGATCTCCGCGCCCCCCTCCAGGTCCAGGAGGTCGTCGGCGATCTGGAACGCCACCCCCAAGGCGTCCCCGTAGTCGCGCAAGGCCCGCGCCACCCCCGCCTCCGCCCCCGCGACCACCGCCCCCGCCTCCGTGGCGGCCGCGAACAGCGCCGCCGTCTTGCCGCGCGCCACCCGCAGGTAGGTCTCCTCCGTGGCCGAGAGGTCGCGCGCCGCCACCAGCTGGAGCACCTCGCCCTCGGCGATGGTGGCGGCGGCCGTGGCCAGCACGTCCAGCACCCGCAGGCTGCCCGCCTCCACCATCAGCTGGAACGCGCGGGCGAACAGGAAGTCCCCCACCAGCACGCTCGACGTGTTGTCCCAGAGCAGGTTGGCCGTGGGCCGCCCGCGCCTCTGGCGGCTCTCGTCCACCACGTCGTCGTGCAGCAGCGTGGCCGAGTGGATGAACTCCACCACGGCCGCGAGGTGGACGTGGTGCGGCCCCCCGTAGCCCAGCATCCGCGCGCTGGCCAGCACCAGCATGGGCCGCAGCCGCTTGCCCCCCGCCCCGATCAGGTGCCCGGCGAGCTGGGGGATGCGCGGGGCGGCCTCGGACCGCATCCTGGCGGCGATCACCGCCTCCACGGCGCGCAGGTCGTCGGCCAGGAGCCGGGCCAGCGCGTCGTGCGGCCGCGCCGCCTGCGGCGCGCGCGGGGCCTCGAGGGGAGGGATCACGGTCATCGCGGGGCCTCGGGCTCGACAAGGGCGGGCGGCGCGGGCTACCTCCGCCCCATGAGGGAGCTCCTGCGCACCAACGACCCGACGACCGTCGCCTTCGCCACCGCGCTCCTTGGCGGCGAGGGTATAGACTGCTTCCCCGTGGACCTCAACATGAGCGTCCTGGAGGGATCCTTGGGCATCCTGCCCCAGCGCATCCTGGTCCACGACGACGACCTGGAGGACGCCCGCGAGGTGATGCGCGACAACGGCATCGAGGTGTCCCCCGATCCCTGACCCCGCCCCCCCCGGGCACGCCCCCGGGGACGCCCCCGGGGACGCCCCCGGCGACGCCCCCGGCGACGTCAGCGACGACCTCCTCCTGGGCGGCCGCCTCCGCCTGCTCCAGCCCCGGCGCGGCTTCCGCGCCGGCCACGAGAGCCTGCTCCTGGCCGCCGCCGTCCCCGCCCGCCCCGGCGAATCGGCCCTGGAGCTCGGCGCCGGCCCCGGCGCCGCCCTCCTCGCCCTCGGCGCCCGCGTCCGCCCCCTCCGCCTCGCCGCCCTGGAGATCCAGCCCGCCTACGCCGCCCTCCTGCGCCGCAACGCCGCCCGCAACGCCCAGGCCGTCGAGGTGGTCGAGGGCGACGTGGCCGCCCCGCCCCCCGCCCTGCGCGGCGCCTTCGACCACGTCCTCCTCAACCCCCCCTTCTTCGACCGCCGCCGCTCCACCCGCAGCCCCGACCCCGGCCGCGACGTCGCCCACGGGGGCGCGCGGGAGGACGACGACCCGCTCGCCCCCTGGCTCCGGCTCGCCGCGCGCCGCCTCCGCCCCGGCGGCACGCTCACCGCCATCGCCCGCGCGGCCCTGCTCCCCGCCCTCCTGCGCCTCCCCCCCGGCCTCGGCTCCCCCGACCTGCTGCCCCTCTCCCCCCGCGCCGGCGAGCCGCCCCTCACGGTCCTGCTGCGCGCCCGCAAGGGCGGCCGCGCCCCCCTCCTCCTGCGCCACCCCCTGGCGCTGCACGCCCCGGGCGGCGCCCCCCTCCCCTGGGTGGAGGCGGTCCTGCGCGACGCCGCGCCGCTGCCCTGGGAGGCCCCGCCCCCACCGTCCCCGTCTCAGGGACGAACTGTCGCAAGCGCCGGGCCCAAGCCCTTAACCTCTCGTTAAATCCCCTCGGCAAAGGATCGCCGATGCCGGCCGGGGCGCCGACGGGCCATGACGGTTCGGTGACAGGCGCCCCTATCTGTGCTTGGCTGGGGGCCGACGCCCCCGCGTCGTCAGGAGGGAACCCATGAGCCTGAGCACCCATCTCGTCGAGCTGCGCAAGAAGCACCAGTCCCTGTCCGACGCCGTGGAGGCGGCGCAGCGCAGCCCCGGGATAGACGGGCTCGAGATCGCCCGGCTCAAGAAGCAGAAGCTCCAGATCAAGGAGGAGATCGCGCGCCTCCAGCCCCACTAGGGCCGGGCGCGGCCCGCGCGTGGTCCCGGGGCCGCCGCCGACGGCGGCTCCGGGCTCCGCCGCGAGGCCCGGGCCGCCACCCCCGCGCCCCCCGCGATGAGGATCGCCGCCAGCCCCAGCCGCCAGGACGCCTCCGCCGCCCCCGAGGCCACCAGCAGCCCCGTGCTGAGCAGGGGCGCCGCATAGGCCAGCACCCCCAGGAGCTGGACGTCCCCCCGCTTCATGCCGACGTCCCACAGCAGGAACGCGAGCCCCACCGGCCCCAGCCCCAGCAGCAGCAGCGACACCCAGCCCCGCGCCCCCGCCGGCCAGGCCGCCTCCTCCAGCCCCAGATGCGCGAGCCCCGCCAGCCCCGCCACCAGCAGGCAGGCCGGCGCCACCGATTCGCTCGGCACCGCGCCGAGGCGCCTGGACCCCACCGAGTAGCCCGCCCAGGTGATCGCGCCGAGCAGCGCCAGCCCCAGCCCGAGCCCAGCCCCCTCGCCCCCCGCCCCGAACCCCCCCGAGGCCAGGAGAGCCACCCCCCCGAAGGCCAGCGCCGCCCCGCCCAGGTGCCCCGGCCGCAGCCTCTCGCCCGGCAGCGTCCCGGCGAGCAGCACGATCAGCAGCGGCCAGAGGTAGGCCACCAGCCCCGCCTCGGCCGCGGGCGCGAGCCTCAGCGCCCAGAAGTAGAGGAGGTGGTAGAGGAACAGCCCGGCCGTGGCGAACAGCAGCGCCCCCGGCGGGACCGCCCGCAGCGCCGCCCCCCGCCCCGACAGCAGCGCCCACAGCAGCAGGGCCCCGCCGCCGATCCCGAAGGACAGCGCGGTGAGCAGCAAGGGCGGCACGGGCTCCGCGCCCTCCGTGAGCAGCGCCAAGGCCGACCACAGGAGCACGGCGCCGAAGCCCATGAGGGTGGCCGCGCGGCGCATCATGGGGCCACCCTGGCCCGCCCCGGCCGAGGGGGCAGGCCCGGGGGCGACCGGCACGGGGCCGGGAGCGGCATGGGCGCGCGGGGGACGCCACGGCCGCCGTCACCCCCGCCGCCCCGGTGCCCGGGGCCCCCGGGCCGGCCCTCCCGCCCCGCGACGTCCCCGGCGGCCCGCGCGCCCCTCCCGGCGCGGCGCCGAGGCCCGGGCCATCCTCGCCCGGCCCGACCGGCGCGCGACGGGCGCCTCACGGCTCCCCGCCCAGCAGTCGCAGGAGCATCCGCCGCCGGTGGTCCTGCCCGCCGCCGAACAGGGCCAGGACGCGGACCACCTCGCGCGCCTCGTCCAGGTGGAAGTAGATCACCGCCCGCCCCTTGGTGACGTGCCGGATGCCCGGCCCCAGGTCCGGCCGCAGCGTCCCCTGGCGGGGCAGGCGCCCCAGCGCCTCCGCCGCCTCCGCGACGGCCCGGACGCGGGCCTCGGCGCGCGCGAAGGCCACGCCCTCGTCCTCCCCGAAGTCCAGCGCCGCGCGGAACAGATGGTCGAAGATCAGCCCGAGGTCGCGGTCGGCGTCGGCGGCGCGCTCAACCCTCCAGGCCAAGCTCCGCCCTCTTGCGGCGCATCAGGGCCTCGACCCGCGCCTGCCCCTCGGCCGCGTCCACGAAGGGGCCCCCCAGCCGCTCGGCCAGCAGCGCGCGCAGCGCCTCCCGCTCGGCCGTCTCGGCCAGGGTACGCTCGCGCAGCATCTCCAGCCCCTGCTGGAGCACGGCGCTGAGGCTGGCGAAGCGCCCCTCGGCCACCAGGGCGCGCGCGAAGGCGTCCTGCGACTCGGTGAGCGAGACGGACGCCTTGACGCTCATGGACCCCTCCGGTGCCACCCGGTGGCATCATGGGGCGACCGGCCGCCCCCGGCAAGCTGCCCCCGCCCGCCCTCGGGACGCAACGCGCGGTGCCGCAACGCCCCGTTCACCATTCCGGGCGATCCTCCCCCCAAAGGAGATTCGCCCCATGCCCGACCCCCTCGCCCAGCCCGGAGCCGCCCCGCCCGGGGCCGCCCCGCGCCCCGGCCCGTGGGCCGCCCCGTCAGGCCATGTGCTGCCCGCCGTTGACGCTCAGCGTGCTCCCCGTCACGAACCCCGCCGCGTCCGAGGCCAGGAACACCACCGCGCGGGCGATCTCCTCCGGCTGGCCCAGCCGCCCCACGGGAATCGCGGGCAGGATCGCGTCGCGCATGACCTCCGGCTTGATGCCCGCCATCATGTCGGTGTCCACGTAGCCCGGGGCCACCACGTTGACCGTGATCCCCGCCCGCGCCCCCTCCTGCGCCAGCGCCTTGGTGAAGCCGATGTCGCCGGCCTTGGCGGCCGCGTAGTTCGCTTGCGCGAACTGCCCCTTCTGCCCGTTGATCGAGCTGATGGAGATGACGCGCCCCCACTTCCTCTCGCGCATCCCCGGCCAGACCGCGTGGGTCATGTTGAAGAGCCCGGACAGGTTGGTCTCGATGACCTCGCGCCACTGCCCGGGGGTCATCTTGTGGAACGGCGCGTCGCGCGTGATGCCCGCGTTGTTGACCAGCACCTCGACCGGGCCCAGCGCCTCCTGGACCTGGCGGACGCCTTCCTGGCAGGCGTCGTAGTCCGCGACGCTCCACCTGAAGGCCGGGATGCCGGTCTCGGCCGAGAAGGCCTCGGCGGCCGCGTCGTTGCCCGCGTAGCTCGCGGCGACGCGATACCCCTCGGCCTTGAGCGCCCGGCCGATGGCCGCGCCGATCCCGCGCGAGCCTCCCGTGACGAGTGCGACGCGACCCATGCCGTCCTCCCTGTCAGGCCCCTCCCGGGCCGCCCGCCGGTCGTCTCAGTCCCGCTCCACGCAGAGCGCCACGCCCATCCCGCCCCCGATGCAGAGCGTGGCGAGCCCCCGCTTGGCGTCGCGGCGCCTCATCTCGAACAGGAGCGTGTTGAGCACCCGCGCCCCCGAGGCCCCGATGGGATGCCCGATGGCGATGGCGCCGCCGTTGACGTTGACCCGGCCGGGGTCCCAGCCCATGTCCCTGTTGACCGCCAGCGCCTGGGCCGCGAAGGCCTCGTTGGCCTCGATGAGGTCCAGGTCGCCCACGCTCCAGCCGGCGCGCTCCAGGGCCTTGCGGCTGGCGTGGATGGGGCCGACCCCCATGATCTTGGGGTCCAGCCCGGCGGTCGCGTAGCTGGCGATGCGCGCGAGCGGCTCGATGCCCCGACGGCGCGCCTCCTCGTCGCTCATCAGCAGCACCGCCGCCGCCCCGTCGTTGATGCCGCTGGCGTTGGCGGCCGTGACCGTCCCGTCCTTGGCGAAGGCGGGCCTGAGCTTCGACACGCTGTCCATGGTCACGCCCGACCGGATGTACTCGTCCGTGTCCACCACCGTGTCGCCCTTGCGGCCCTTGATGACCACGGGGACGATCTCGTCCCTGAAGCGCCCCGCGTCCCGCGCGGCTTCCGCCCTGTTCTGCGAGGCCACCGCGAACTCGTCCTGGGCCTCGCGGGTGATCTGCCACTCGCGGGCGACGTTCTCGGCCGTCTGCCCCATGTGGTAGTCGTTGAACGCGTCCCAGAGCCCGTCGCGGATCATGGTGTCCACGAAGGGGATGTCGCCCATCTTGTGCCCCGCCCGCAGGGGCGCGGCGTGGGCGGCGAGGCTCATGCTCTCCTGCCCCCCGGCCGCGACGATGGCCGCGTCGCCCGTCTGGATGGCCTGGGCGCCCAGCGCCACGGCGCGCAGCCCCGACCCGCAGACCTGGTTGATCCCCCAGGCGGCCGAAGCCTCGGGCAGCCCCGCGCGGATGTGGGCCTGGCGCGCCGGGTTCATGCCCTGGGCGGCGGTGAGCACCTGGCCCAGGATGGTCTGGGACACCTCGGCCTTGTCCACGCCGGCCCGCTCCACCACGGCCTCCAGCACGGTCGCGCCCAGCTCGTGCGCGGGGACGGTCCCGAGGGAGCCCCCGAAGGACCCGACCGGCGTGCGCGCGGCCGAGGCGATGACGACATGGGCCATGGGAACCTCCTCGCCCCCCTGGGGGCCTTTGGGGACCATCTAGCCGCAGGGGCGCGGGCCGGCAACCACGGGGCGGCCGCCCCCCGCCGCGGGACCGCCCCGAGGGCCGCAGGGGACGGGGCCGCCGCCCCGGAGCCCCCCCGTGACGCCCCTCCGCCCCCCGTCCGCCTCCGCGCCGATCGCGACGGCCAGCCTCCTCGCCGCGCAGCAGGGCCCCGGGCCCCCACGGATCCCCGGGGGCCTCGCCGCCTTCAACCCGCCGCTCTGCGTGTCCGGCGCGGTGACGGAGGCGCGGCCGGCCCGCACGGTGACGATGCGGCGCGCGACCGGGCCGGACGCCGCCCCGGACGGCGCGGCGCCGCCGACCTGCGCCTGGCTGGGGGACGGCCGCCCGGCCCTGCCGGTCCGGGCCGCGACGCTGGACCCCTCGGGCCTCGCCACGGTGCCGTCCAGGACGGCGGGCGGGGTCGCGGACCTGCCCATGGCGCGCCCGGACGGGCGGGGTCCGGCGCCGGGGGAGCGCGCCCCTCACAGCGTCGGCTTGGGCCGCCCGAACAGGTAGCCCTGGAGGCAGTCCACCCCCAGCGCCCGCAGGTGCCGGGCCTCCGCCTCGGTCTCCACGCCCTCGGCCACGGCGAACATCTCGAACTGGTGGGCGACCGTGATGAGCGCCTCCGCCAGCACCTGGTTGTCGGGGCTCGACTCGATGCCGGCCACGAAGTGGCGGTCGATCTTGACGCAGTCGAACAGGAAGTCCTTGAGGTGGCGGAAGGCGATCAGCCCGGCGCCGAAGTCGTCCATGGCGAAGCTCACCCCCTTGGGCTGCATCTCGGCCATGAAGCGGGTGACCACCTCGGGCAGCAGCATGGCCGAGCCCTCGCTGATCTCCAGGATCAGCCGCTCCCCCACCCCCGGCGCCAGCCCCGCGTCGAGCACGCGCCGCCAGGCGCCGTCGCCGATCGAGCGCGCGCTCATGTTGATGGCGAGCCGGATGGAGGGGTGGCGCCGCAGCATCTGGAGGCCCAGCCGCAGGGAGGCGCAGTCGAGGTCGCGCCCCAGCGCCGTCTCCTCCACGTGGCCCATGAAGTCGCCGGCCGGCAGGACGCGGCCGGCGGGGTCCAGGAGGCGGATGAAGCCCTCGTAGAAGGCGACCTGGGGGGGGCTGCCGGCCGTGACCACGGGCTGGAAGGCGAGCTGGGCGCGGTCCCGCTGGAGCGCCTCGCGCACCAGCGACGGCATGTCGGCCTCGCGCGCCTGGGCGGCCCAGTCGAGCGGGTTGGTGGGCGCGGAGCCGTGCACGGCCTCCGCCGTGCGGTCGGGAAGCGGCATGGGGGCCTCCGAATCTGGCGCCACCATGCCGCCGCGCCCGCTAAGGGCGGGTTAATCCCAGCGGGCCAGCGCCCTCTCGTCCTCCTCGCGCGCCTCGACCCAGGCCCCCCCCTCGCGCTTCCAGAAGGGCGCGCGGGACTTGAGGCAGTCCATGAGCCACTCGGCGGCCTCGAAGGCCGCCCGGCGGTGGGGCGCGGCGGCGATCACCATGACGATGGGCTCGCCCGGGGCCAGCGGCCCGTGGCGGTGGACCACCGCGCAGCCGAGCAGCCCCCAGCGCCGCGTGGCGTCCCGGACGGCGGCCCCCAGGGCCTCCTCGGCCATGCCCGGGAAGTGCTCGATCTCCAGGGGGCCGTCGCCCCGGACGTGCCCCACGAAGGAGGCGACGGCGCCCGCCCCCGCGGGGCAGCCGAAGGCGGACAGCTCCGCGCCGGGGTCGAAGGCCCCCGCCTGGACGCGGACTGCTTGCGGGGGGGCGCTCATCCCCCGGTCATGGGCGGGAAGAAGGCCACCTCGCGCGCCTGCCCCAAGGGCGCGTCCATGGCCACCAGCCTGCGGTCGAGCGCCGCGCGCACCGAGCGCAGGTCCGACAGCGCCAGCGCGTGGGCGGGCGAGCGCAGGCGCAGCTCCTCGACCAGCGCGGCCACCGTGGCGGCCTCGGTCTCGACCCTCTCGCGGCCCTCGCCGACCCTCTCGCGCAGCCAGGCGAACCACAGCACGTCCAGCACCATCTCAGGCGTCCCTCAGGAGCGGCAGGGCCTTGCGGAAGTAGTCCCAGCCCGTGACGGCCGTCAGGACCGCCGCCACCCAGATCAGGAGCAGCCCCGCCCAGGTGGCGATGTCGGCCCAGGAGGCGCCGGCGGGCAGCCCCACGCGGCCCACGCGCGGCGGCAGGGGCACGTCGAGCGCGGCCAGGCCCAGCCCCAGGAACAGCACCCCGATGGCCACCATCTGCGCCGTGGTCTTCCACTTGGCGAGCCTGGTGACGGCCAGCGCCTTGGCGCGCTCGCCCAGGAACTCGCGCAGGCCGCCCACGACGACCTCGCGGAAGACGATCACGGTGGCGGGCAGGATCAGCCAGGGGTTCATGCCGGAGTATCCGGTGATGACGAAGATGGCGATGACCACCATGGCCTTGTCGGCGATGGGGTCGAGCATGGCGCCGAAGCGGCTCTCCTGCTTCCAGAGCCGCGCCAGGTGCCCGTCGAACCAGTCCGTCAGCGCCGCCCCCACGAACAGCACGAGCGCCGCGAAGTCCGCCCAGGGGCGCGAGAAGTAGAGGAACATGATCGGCACGCCGGGCGCCGCCAGGAGGCGCAGCACGGTCAGGACGTTGGGCAGGGTCCAGACGATCATGCGGCAGCCTTAGCACCGGGGGGGAGGGGGAAGGAAGGACTGGGGGAGCCTGGCAGGCCCCCCCAGACCCCCCGGCTTGCGGGCTTGATGCCGAGGGACCCGGCCCGCGGGTCTCCCCAGCCTTCCTTCGCCCCTGCCCCGATGCTACCCGCGCCGCATGAGGCGCCACGTCCTGCCCTTCCTCGCCCGCCACGAGGCGCCGGAGCCGCTGCTGGGGGTGCTCAAGCGCGGGGCCGGGGCGGCCCTGGGGCTGGTGGCGGTGGCCTGGCTCGCGCGGGTCACGGGCTGGCCGCTGCTGCTGGCGCCCCTGGGGGCCAGCGTGGTGCTGCTCTTCGGCCAGCCGGGGAGCCCCTTGGCGCAGCCCATGCACCTGTTCGGGGGCTACTTCCTGGGGACGTGCCTCGCGGTGGGCACGGCCTGGGCGCTCCCGGGGGAGCCCTTGGCGGCGGCGCTGGCGGTGGGGGGCGCCGTGAGCCTCATGGCGGGCCTGCGGGTGACGCACCCGCCGGCCGGCGCGGTGCCCCTGGTGGCGCTGGCGGACCCGGGCGGCGCGTGGCGGCTCTTCCCGGCGCTGCTGCTCGCCTCCCTGGCCCTGGTGGCGATCGCGGTGCTCTGCCACCGCCTGCCGCCGCGCACGGCCTACCCCAAGGGCTAGACGATGGCGTGGCCCTCGGCGCGCAGGGCCTCGGCGAGCGCGGCGATGTGGAGGGGGCCGACCTCGCAGCAGCCGCCGACGATCGTGGCGCCCATGCCCACCCAGCCGAGCGCGAAGCCGGCGTAGCGCTCGGGCGGAAGGTCCCGGCGGCGGGTCAGCTCGGCCACGGTGGGGGCGTCCGCGAGGAAGCCGTCGGAGATGTGGGTGAAGCCGTTGGCGTAGGCGCCGAAGGGCCGCCCGAAGCTGCCCAGCACCGCGAGCGCGTCCCTCATGGCCTCGGGCACCGAGCAGTTGGCGAGCACCGCCTCGGGCCCGTGGGCCTCCACCAGGGGGCGCAGCGCCTCGACGGGCTCGCCCGAGCGCAGGCGGGCCCCGTCGCGGTCGTGGACGGACACGGACAGCCAGACGGGGCGCCCGTGGCCCGTGGCCCCGCGCAGCGCGCCCTCGGCCTGCTCGACGGTGGACAGCGTCTCCAGGAGGACGAGGTCCACGTGGGGGGCCAGCAGCGCCGCCACCTCGGCCACCAGGGGGGCGGCCTCCCCGGGGGGCAGCACCACGTCGTCGCGGTAGGTGGCCACCAGCGGTCCGATGCTGCCCGCGATCCGGCCCGACCCGTGGGCGTCGCGGGCCTCGCGCGCGGCGCGCAGCGCGGCGTGGTGGAGGTCGGCGAAGCGGTCGTCGAGGCCGAAGCGGCGGAGGCGGTCGCGGTGGACGGCGTAGGTGTTGGTGGTGGCCACCGTCGCCCCGGCGGCGAAGTAGTCGTCGTGGACGGCGCGCACGAGCCCGGGGTGGTCCATCATCACGCGCGTGGCCCAGAGGGGGGTCGGCGCGTCGCCCGAGCGCCTCACCAGCTCCTGCCCCATGCCGCCGTCGAGGAGGGTGACGCTCGCCATGCCTCAAGCCTCGTGGAAGTGGCCGTAGATCGCCTCGGCCAGCTGGTCGGACACGCCGGGCACCGCCTTGAGGTCGGCGAGCGCGGCGCGCGAGACCGCCTTGGCCGAGCCGAAGTGGCTCAGCAGCGCCCGCTTGCGGGCCGCCCCGATGCCGGGGATCTCGTCGAGGGGCGTGGCGAGGAGGGACTTCGCGCGCTTGGCCCTGTGGGTGCCGATGGCGAACCTGTGGGCCTCGTCGCGCAGCCTCTGGACGAAGTAGAGGACGGGCGAGTTGCGCGGCAGCGCGAAGGGCTGGCGGTGCTCGGGGCGCCAGAACTCCTCTTTCCCGAGGTCGCGGTCGAGGCCCTTGGCCACGCCGATGACGGGCACGTCATGGACGCCCATCTCCTCCAGGGCCTGGAAGACGGCCGACACCTGCCCCTGGCCCCCGTCTATGAGGAGGAGGTCGGGCCAGGTGCCCTCCTCGCGGTCGGGGTCCTCCTTGAGGAGCCTGGCGAAGCGTCGCGTGAGCACCTCGCGCATCATGGCGAAGTCGTCGCCGGCGGTCTCGGGGGCGACGTTGAACTTGCGGTACTGGCCCTTCTCGAAGCCGTCGGGGCCGGAGACGACGAAGGCGCCGACGGCGTTGGTGCCCATGATGTGCGAGTTGTCGTAGACCTCGATGCGGCGCGGCGGCGCGGGGAGCTGGAAGGCCTCGGCCAGCCCCTCGAGGAGCTTGCGCTGCGTGGCGCTCTCGCCCATGCGGCGCGCCAGGCTCTCGCGGGCGTTCCTGAGCGCCCCGTCCACGATCTCGGCCTTCTCGCCGCGCCTGGGGACCACGAGGTCCACGCGGCCGCGCCGCCGCTCGGACAGGGCGGCCATGAGCACCTCGGGCTCGTCCGCCTCGCCCGAGGCCAGGATGAGCGGGGGCGGCTCGCGGTCCTGGTAGAACTGGCCCAGGAAGGCCTGCATGACCTCGGGCGCCTCGGCGTCCTCGGCCAGGCGGGGGTAGAAGTCGTGGTTGCCCCAGTTCTGGCCCGCGCGGATGAAGAACACCTGCACGCAGGCCTGGCCCCCCTCCATGTGCAGCGCGACCACGTCGGCCTCGGTGACGGTGCGGGGGTTGATGCCCTGGGCGGTCTGGACCTGCGTGAGCGCCTTGATGCGGTCGCGCAGCGCCGCGGCGCGCTCGAAGTTCATGGCCTCGCTGGCCTCGCGCATCTGGGCGGCGAGCGCCTCCTGGACCTTGGTGGTCTTGCCCGACAGGAAGCGCGCGGCGTCCCACACGGCGTCGGCGTAGTCGTCCTCGGAGACCAGCCCGACGCAGGGCGCCGAGCAGCGCCTGATCTGGTGCAGCAGGCAGGGGCGCGAGCGGTTGGCGAAGAAGGCGTCCGTGCAGGAGCGCAGGAGGAACGCCTTCTGGAGCTGCGTGAGGGTGCGGCTGACGGCGCCGGCCGAGGCGAAGGGGCCGAAGTAGTCGCCCTTCTCGGCCCGCGCGCCCCGGTGCTTCCTGATCTGCGGAAAGCGGTGGGCGGTGAGCAGGATGTTGGGGAACGACTTGTCGTCGCGCAGCAGCACGTTGTAGCGCGGCTTGAGCTGCTTGATGAGGTTCTGCTCCAGGAGCAGCGCCTCGGTCTCCGTCGCGGTGGAGAGGAACATCATCGAGGCCGTCTCGCGGATCATGCGGGCGATCCGGGGGACGTGGCCCGAGGGCCTCGCGTAGCTCGACACGCGGGCCTTCAGGTTCTTGGCCTTGCCGACGTAGAGGACGCGGGAGGTCGCGTCGAGCATCCGGTAGACGCCGGGCGAGGAGTCGAGCTGCCGCAGGTAGGCGGCGATGCGCTCGTGCCCGGTGAGGGGGGCCTCGCCGGGCGTGGGGGCGTTGGGGGGCGGCAGGTCGTCGGGGGACATGAGGGGGGCAGGGTAGCGGAGGGCGGAGCCCCCGCGCAACCGGGGGGTCACGGGGGCGGGAGCGGCGCCGGGCGGCGGCCGGCGCTAGGGCCGCGGCCCCAGGTGCAGGCCGCCGTCCACCGGCACCACCACCCCCGTCACGGCCTTGGCGCCGAGCAGCCAGCCGAGCGCGTCCGCGAGGTCGCCCGGGTCCGAGCCCGCGCCCAGCGGGGTCGCGCGGCGCAGCGCCTCGAAGTGCTCCGGGCGCTGGCGGGGGGCGGGGAGGGTCGGGCCGGGGGAGATGGCGACCACGCGCACCCGAGGCGCGAGCGCCCGGGCGCTCTCCAGCGTCAGGCGGCGCAGGGCGTCCTTGGACAAGGTGTAGGTGAAGAAGTCCGGGGCGGGCGCGTCGAGGCCGGCGTCGAGGAGGTTGACGACGAGAGCGCCGGGTCGGGCCTGCGCCGCGAAGGCCTGGGTCAGGAGGAGGGGGGCCAGGGCGTGGAGGCCCATGTGGCGCGCGAAGCCCTCGGGGGTGGCGTCGGCGAGGGTGTCGCGGTCGAAGATCGAGGCGCTGTTGACGAGGGCCGAGAGGGGGCCGCCCAGGGCGCCGGCGGCCTCGGGGACCAGGGCCGAGGCGGCGGCGGGGTCGAGGAGGTCGGCCCCGAGGGGCGCCGCGTGACGCCCGTCGGCGCGGATCAGGCGGGCGGTCTCCTCGGCGCCCTCCCGCGAGCCGTTGAAGTGGACGGCGACGTCGTGGCCCGTCACGGCGAGGCGCAGGGCGAGCGCGCGGCCGATGCGGCCGCCGGCCCCCGTCACCAGCGCCCTCACGCCCGCCCGCAGGGGCAGGGCGCGGCCCCGGGGCGGGGGCGGCCGCAGGCGGGGCAGGCGGCGGGGCCGCGCAGGCCGCGCAGCAGCGCGTCGGCCGCCCGCAGCCAGCGGGGGCGGCGGCCCATGAGGCTGCCGAGCCAGCCGATGACGACCAGGGCGGCGAGGAAGAGGAGCGCGACCTTGACCAGCACCTCAGAGGCCCCCGCGCGCCATGAGGAGGCGCTCCTCGGCCAGCGCGACGGCCTCCTCGGCGGCGGCGCCGAGGCCGAGGCGGGCGAGGAGGGGGCGGCGGCGCCCCAGGCGGCGGAAGCGGATGGCCGCGCCGTGGCGCGCCTTCATCGTGGGGACGAGGTGTCCGACGGCGTCGGCCAGGCCCCTGTCCACGGCCTTGTCGCCGATCCAGACGTCGCCGCTGAAGAGGTTGGGGTCGGACTTGAGCCGGGCCCCCCGGCGGGCGAGCACGTGGTCTATGAAGGTGTCGTGGAGCTGGTTGAGCCAGGCGTCGAGGCGGGCCACGTCCTCGGGGGACTCGGGGCGGAAGGGGTCGAGGAGCGACTTGGAGCGCCCCGCCGTGTGCACGCGCCTCTCGATGCCCCAGCGGGCGATGGCGCCCTGGAAGCCGAAGCCCGCCGCGATCACGCCGATGGAGCCCACGAGCGAGGCGCGGTCCACCACGATGTCGTCGGCGGCCGCGGCGATCCAGTAGCCCCCGGAGGCCGCCACGTCCTCCACGAAGGCCGTGACGGGCACCTTCTTGTCCTCCGAGAGCCGGCGGATGCGGGCGGCGATCAGCGAGGACTGGACGGGGGAGCCGCCGGGGGAGTTGACCTCCAGGGCGACCGCGACGGGCCTGCGCCCGAAGGCGGCCTCCAGGAGGGGGGCCACGGCCTGGTCCGAGAGGGGCCCGCGCGCGCCGATGGCGCCCTGGAGGCGGACCACGGCGACGTGGGGCCGGTCCATCCGCAGCGCGCGGCGCAGGCGCGCCAGGGGCGAGGGCTTGGGCGCCTCCGGCGGGGCCAGGGGGAGCGCGGGCTGCGAGGGCAGGGGCAGGTCGGTCATGGGCTCGCAGGTAGGGGGCGGGCGGGCCAGGGGCAACCCACGGGGCCGTCAGCGCCTGAGCCGCCAGCCCGTGCGGAAGATCCACCACACGACCGCGAGGCAGAGGGCCGTGAAGGCGGCGATGGCCAGGAGCGACCAGCCCACCGGCACGTCGGCCGTGCCGAAGAAGGCCCAGCGGAAGCCCGAGACGAGGTAGACCACCGGGTTGAGGAGGGCCACGCGGTCCCAGGGGTAGGGCAGCATCGAGACGGAGTAGAAGGTGCCCCCGAGGAAGACGAGCGGCGTGATGACGAGGAGGGGGATCAGCTGGAGCTGCTCGAAGTTGGAGGCCCAGATGCCGATGATGAAGCCCAGGAGCGAGAAGCTCACGCAGGTCAGGACGAGGAAGGCCAGCATCGCGAAGGGGTGCGCGATGGTGAGGTCCACGAAGAGGGTGGAGGTGGCGAGGATCACGAGGCCGATGAGGAAGGACTTGGTGGCCGCCGCGCCCACGTAGCCGAGCACCGCCTCCAGGAAGCTCACGGGGGCCGAGAGGATCTCGTAGATGGTGCCGATGAACTTGGGGAAGTAGATGCCGAAGGAGGCGTTGGAGGTGCTCTGGGTCATCACCGAGAGCATGATGAGGCCGGGGACGATGAAGGCGCCGTAGGGGACGCCGTCCACCTCCTGGATGCGGCCCCCGATGGCCGCGCCGAAGACCACGAAGTAGAGCGAGGTGGAGAGGACGGGCGAGACGAGGGACTGCTGGATGGTGCGGAAGAAGCGGCCCATCTCCTGGAGGTAGATGGAGCGGACGGCCTGGGCGTTCATGGGGACCTCGTGGGACGGGCCGCGCCCGGCCGCGTCATCGGGTGGGAGGCCGGGGCGCCCCCGACGGAGGCCTGCGTCATGCGGCGCCCCTCCGGAGGCGGGCGTCGCGGCGAGGCCCCAGCACCTCCGAGCGCGGGCCAAGGAGGCCGAGGCGCGGCGCCTGGACCCGCCGTGCGAGGCGCGCCTCCAGGGTGGCGGCGCCGGCGGTCCCGAGAGCCGCAGCGAAGGCCGTGCCCGGGCGCGCCACGCGCACGGTGGCGCGGCCGGGGGAGCCCGCGCTCATGCCGCCGTCTCCCCATGCACCAGCGTCACGAAGATGTCCTCCAGGGAGGAGGCCTCCGTGTCGAGGTCGGCGAGGTGGAGGCCCGCGGCCTGGAGCGCGGCGAGGAGGCGCGTGATGCCGGTGCGCTCGGCCTTGGTGTCGTAGGCGTAGCTCAGGCGCCGGCCCTCCTGGTCGAGCGCGAGCCCGAAGGGGGCGAGCGCCTCGGGCACAGCCGCCACGGGCTCGGCGAGGGTCACGCGCAGCACCTTGCGGCCCATGCGGCGCATGAGCGAGGCCTTGTCCTCGACCAGGAGGATGCGGCCCTTGGCGATCACGGCCACGCGGTCGGCCATGGTCTCGGCCTCCTCGATGTAGTGGGTCGTCAGCACAACCGTGACCCCCTGGTCGCGCAAGTCGCCCACCACGCGCCACATGTCGTGGCGCAGCTCCACGTCCACGCCGGCCGAGGGCTCGTCGAGGAACAGCACCTGCGGGTCGTGGCTCAGCGCCTTGGCGATCAGGACGCGGCGCTTCATGCCGCCGGAGAGTTCGACCACCTTCGCGTCGCGCTTGTCCCACAGGCTCAGCATCCGGAGCACGCGCTCGATGCGCGCGGGATCGGGCGCGGCGCCGAAGAGCCCGCGCGAGAAGCTCACGGTGTTGAACACCTTCTCGAAGGGCTCCAGGCTGATCTCCTGGGGCACGAGGCCGATGGCCTGGCGGGCCTTTCGCCAGTCGCGGCGCACGTCGTGGCCGGCCACCGTGACCGTGCCGGCGGTGATGCGGCTGATGCCGCAGACGCAGGAGATGAGGGTGGTCTTGCCGGCGCCGTTGGGGCCGAGCAGCGCCAGGATCTCGCCCCCCTCGATGTCGAGGTCCACGCCCCCCAGCGCCTCGACGCCCGAGTCGTAGCGCTTGACGAGGCCGCGGACGGAGAGGATCGGTGCCATGCGTCCCCCCCGGGCCGGCCTGCGGCGCGAGCGGTAGCAGGGGGCGCGGCGCGGGGGAAGGCCCGGACGCCGGGCCGGAACCGGCGGCGGCCCCCGGCGCTTGACGCCCCGGGGCCAAGCTTGGGAGGGCCGCCGATGGCGTGGGCCGGACCGGGAGGCGCGGGGCAGGCATGGCCGCGCGGGGTGGGCGAGATGGCCGCCCGCGTGCGCGCCCATGACTGGGCCACGACGCGGCTCGGGCCGCCCGCGACCTGGCCCGCCGCCCTGCGCACGGCCGCGGAGATGGTGCTGGAGGCGCCCGGCATCGCCTCGCTGGCCGCCGGCCCCGACCGGCTGCTGATCTACAACGACCGCGCGGCGGGGCACTACGGCGACCGCCATCCCGGGGCGCTCGGCCGCCCCATCGCCGAGACCTTCGCCGACCAGTGGCCCCTCATCCGGGGCTTCTACGACCGCGCCTTCGCGGGCGAGGCGGTGCGCGTGGAGGCGCAGCCCGTGGACTCGGCCGGCGAGGGCGTCCCCGAGGTCTACGACGCCGACCTGACGCCGGTGCGGGGGGAGGACGGCGAGGTGATCGCGGCCGCCGTGGCCTTCGTGGCCGCCGGCGAGCGACTGCGGGCGACCGCCGCGCTGCGCGAGAGCGAGCGGCGCTTCCGCTCGCTCTTCGAGCGCATGGACCAGGGCTTCTGCGTCCTGGAGCGGGTGGAGCCCGGGCCAGAGGCGTCCCCGGGGGCGCCCCCGGGGGAGCACGTGGACTTCCGCTACGTGCTCTGCAATCCGGCCTTCGGGCGGCACACGGGGCTCGGCGACCCAGTCGGCCGGACCATCCGGTCGGTCGTGGCCGAGCCCGAGCCCTCGGTCATGGCGGTCTACGACCGGGTGGCGCGGACGCGGCGGGGCGAGCGCTTCGAGGCCTACGTCACGCCCCTCGACCTGTGGATGGACGCGGAGGCGGTGCCGGCGGACGCGCCGGGCCAGGTCGCCGTGCTCTTCACCAACATCGGCGAGCGCAAGCGGACCGAGGCGCGGCTGCGTGAGGCCGAGGAGCGGCAGCGGTTCCTCTTGCGCCTCAGCGACGCGCTGCGGCCGCTCGCGGACCCCATGGACATCATGGCGGCGGCCAGCGAGGCGCTGGGGCGGCATCTTGGCGTCGGACGCTGCGGCTACTGCGAGGTGGACGAGGCCGGCGAGCACTTCACCATCGATCGCGACTGGACCGATGGGGTCATGCCGAGCCTGAAGGGCAGGCACCTCTTCGCCGGCTTCGGCCCGGACTTCGTCGCGGCCTATCGCGCCGGGCAGACCGTCATGGTCGAGGACGCCTTGGCCGATGCCCGCGCCGCCGGCGCCGAGGCCGCCTACGAGGCCGCCGGCGGCGTCCGCGCCGGCATCGGCCTGCCGCTGCTCAAGGGGGGGCGGTTCGTCGCGGCCATCTACGTGCAGCAGCTCGATCCGCGCCGCTGGACGGCCGAGGACGAGACGCTGGTCCGGGACGTCGCCGAGCGCACCTGGGCGGCGGTCGAGCGCGCCCGCGCCGAGGCGGCGCTGCGCCAGAGCGAGGAGCGGCTCCGGGTGGCGCTGGCCGCCGCCGACCTGGGCGCGTGGACGTGGCACGTCGCCGAGGACCGCACGGAGGCGGATGCCCGCGCGCTGGCCCATTTCGGCCTGCCGGCGGACGCCGCGTCCACGCTCGCCGAGGCCCTGGCCACGACGATCCACCCGGAGGACCGCCCGCGCTACGCCGCTTCCGTGGCGCGCGCCGTCGATCCGTCCGGGCCCGGCACGCTGGTCGAGGAGTTCCGCATCCGCCGCCCCGACGGCGAGGAGCGGTGGATGGCGGTCAGCGCGACGGCCGCCTTCGAGGGCGCGCCGCCCGCCGCCCGGCTGACCGGCGTGCTGGCGGACGTCACCGAGCGCAAGGCCACCGAGGCGCGCCTGCGCGAGAGCGAGGAGCGGGGGGCGTTCCTGCTCAGGCTGAGCGACGCGCTGCGCGCGGAGTCCGGGGTGGAGGCGGTGGGCGACCGGGCCGTCCGCATGATCGCCGACAGGCTGGGGCTGGACCGGGTCTACCTCGTCACCGTGACCCCCGGCGACGACAGCATCGTGGTCACCCACGAGGCCCGGCGGACGGACCTGCCGCCGCTGCTCGGCGCCTACAGGGGGTCCGACTTCCCCGAGGCGATGCGGGAGATCGTCGAGCGCACCATCGTCTACGACGACGTCCGCACCGACCCGCGGCTCTCCGACCTGGACCGGCGATCGCTCGCCGGCCTGGGCGCGGTGGGCTTCATCGGGGCGCCGATCCGCCGCGGCGCCGGGACGATGATCTGGGCGGCGGGCGGAGTCTCGACCGAGCCACGGTCCTGGTCGGGGGGGGATGTCGCGCTCTTCGAGGACGCGGTCGAGCGCACCTGGGCCGCCGTGGAGCGCGCCCGCGCCGAGGCCCGCCTGCGCGAGACCGAGGCGCAGATGCGCGCCTTCGGCGAGGCCTCCTCGGACGTGCTCTGGATCCGCGACGCCGCCACGCTGCAATGGACCTACCTGAGCCCCGCCTTCGAGCGCATCTACGGCATGGCGCGCGAGGACGCGCTCGGGGGCGACACGTTCCGGACCTGGCTCGACCTCATCGTGCCCGAGGACCGCGCGGAGGCCGAGGCCAACATCGCCCGGGCCCGGGCGGGCGAGAGGGTGGGCTTCGAGTACTGCGTCAGGCGGCCCTCGGACGGAGCCATCCGCACGCTCAGGAACTCGGACTTCCCGATCCGCGACGCCGGGGGCCGCGTCCTGTGGATCGGCGGCGTGGGCCACGACGCCACGGAGGAGGTGGCGCTGCGCGGCCGCCTGGGCGTCCTGGTAGCCGAGCTGCAGCACAGGACGCGCAACCTCATGGGCGTCATCCTGGGACTCATGCGGCGCACGCTGGCCCGCAGCCCGGACCTGCCAGGCTTCGCGCGGGCCTTCGAGAGCCGGCTCCAGGCGCTGGCGCGGGTCCAGGGGCTGCTGAGCCGGCTCGACGCGGGCCAGCGGATCGACTTCGGGGAGCTGGTGCGGGCCGAGCTGGGGGCGCTGGGGGCGCTGGATGGGGGCCGCGTCGCGCTCGACGGCCCCGAGGGCGTCAGGCTTCGGTCGTCCACCGTGCAGACGCTGGCCCTGGCCCTGCACGAGCTGGCGACCAACGCGCTGAAGCACGGGGCCCTGGCCGTGCCCGCTGGCCGCCTCCGGGTGAGCTGGCGGCGCGTCCCGGGGGGGCGGCTGCGCGTGGACTGGATCGAGGAGGGCGTGCCGATTCCCCCGGAGGTTGCGGCCTCGCGCGCCTCCGGCTACGGTCTGGAGCTGATAGAGAAGGCGCTGCCCTACCAGCTGGGCGCGGAGACGCGCCTGGAGATGTCGCCCGACGGCGTGCGGTGCGCCATCGTCATGCCGTTGTCCACCACGGAGGGGCTCGATGAGTGAACGGACGCTGGGGGGCCGCCGCGTGCTGGTGGTGGAGGACGAATGGGTGACGGCCGACGACCTGTGCGGCCAGATCCGGGGCGAGGGGGCGCAGGTCGTGGGGCCGGTGGCGACGGTGGCGCAGGCGCTCGGGGCGATCGAGGGCGGCCCTCCGGACGCGGCGATCCTGGACATCAACCTCGGCGGCGAGATGGCCTTCCGCGTGGCCGACGCCTTGCGCGCGCGCGGCATCCCCTTCCTGTTCGCCACCGGCTACGACGCCTGGTCCATCCCGGAGGGCTACCGCGACGTGACGCGCCTGGAGAAGCCCTTCGACGTGTCGCGCTGCCTGAGGATGCTCTGGCGCGAGTTGGAGGCGGGCTGAGGAGGCGCCCCGTTCCCCTCGCGGGCCCCGGGGGCTAGGCTCGCGCCCATGACCCGCGACCCCCTGCTCCAGCCCTTCGCCTTGCGCCACCTCAGCCTGCGCAACCGCATCGTGACGACCTCCCACGAGCCCGCCTACACCGAGGACGGGATGCCCAAAGACCGCTACCGGCTCTACCACGAGGAGCGGGCCAAGGGCGGCGTGGCCATGGTCATGACGGCCGGCAGCGCGAGCGTGTCGCGCTCGTCGCCCCCGGCCTTCGGCAACGTGCTGGCCTACCGCGACGAGGTCGTGCCCTGGATGGCGCGGCTCGCGGAGGGCTGCCACGCGCACGGCGCGGCGGTGATGATCCAGCTCACGCACCTCGGGCGGCGCACGCGCTGGGACAAGGGCGACTGGCTGCCCGTCCTGGCCCCCGGGCCGGACCGGGAGCCCGCGCACCGCGCCTTCCCCAAGGTCATCGAGGACTGGGAGATCGAGAGGATCATCCGGGACTACGCGGACGCCTGCGAGCGGATGCAGGCGGCCGGGCTCGATGGGGTGGAGTTCGAGGTCTACGGGCACCTCATGGACCAGTTCTGGTCGCCCCTGACCAACGCGCTGGACGCGCCCTGGGGGGGCGGGGTCGAGAACCGGCGCCGCTTCGCGCTGGAGGTGCTGCGGGCGGCGCGGGCTCGCGTCGGGCCGGGCTTCATCCTGTCCATCCGCTTCGTGGCCGACGAGGCGCACGAAGGGGGCATCGGCGCGGACGAGGGGGTCGCCTTCGCCAAGGCGGTCCATGCCGAGGGGCTGGCGGACGTGCTCAACGTGGTCCGGGGGCGCATCTACACGGACCCGGCGCTGGCGGACGTCATCCCCTTGGGCGGCGCGCCGGCCGCGCCGCACCTGGACCTCGCGGCGCGGGTGCGCGCGGAGGTGGGGCTGCCGACGATCCACGCCGCGCGCATCCCGGATCTCGCCACGGCGCGCCACGCCATCGCGTCGGGGGCGCTCGACCTCGTGGGCATGACGCGGGCCCACATCGCCGACCCGCACATCGTGCGCAAGCTCGCCGAGGGGCGCGAGGCCGACATCCGCCCCTGCGTGGGCGCGACCTACTGCCTGGACCGCATCTACCAGGGCGGCGAGGCGCTCTGCGTGCACAACCCGGCCACGGGGCGCGAGGCCGCCCTGCCTCACGTGGTGGCGCCGGCCGCGCGGGCGCGGCGCGTGGCGGTCGTGGGCGCCGGGCCGGGGGGCCTGGAGGCGGCGCGGGTGGCGGCCGAGCGGGGCCACGCGGTGGTCGTCTGGGAGGCGGCGGGCCAGCCCGGCGGGCAGGTGCGCCTCCTGGCGCGCACGCGGCGGCGCGCGGAGATGATGGGCATCATCGACTGGCGCATGGCCCGCTGCGCCGCCCATGGCGTGGAGTTCCGCCTCAACGCCTGGGCGGAGGCGGAGGACGTGCTGGCGGAGGCGCCCGACATCGTCGTGGTCGCCACGGGGGGCCTGGCGGACGGGGCGGGGGTGCCGGGCGACGGGCTCTGCGTGACGGCCTGGGACATCCTGTCGGGCGACGCGCGGCCCGGGGCGGACGTGCTCCTGTGGGACGACGCGGGAGACCACGCGGGGCTCCAGGCGGCGGAGGTGGTCGCCGAGGCCGGGGGCCGCGTGGAGATCATGACGCGGGACCGCAGCTTCGCGCCCGAGGTCATGGGGCTGAACCTCGCGCCCTACCTGCGCAACCTCCAGCCGAGAGGGGCCGTCCTGACGGTCGGGCGGCGGCTCGACGCGGTGCGGCGGGAGGGCAACCGGCTGGTCGCCACCATCGGCACCGACTACTCGGGCTGGACGGAGGAGCGGACCTACGACCAGGTGGTCGTCAACCACGGCACGCGGCCGCTCGACGACCTCTACTTCGCGCTCAAGCCGCTGAGCCGCAACCGGGGCGCCGTGGACCACGACGCGCTCGGGGACGCGCGGCCGCAGCCCGAATGGGAGGGCGAGGGGCCGGTGCTGTGGCGCGTCGGGGACGCGGTGGCGGCGCGCAACGTCCACGCGGCCATCCACGACGCGCTGCGGCTCCTCAAGGATGCCTGAGGCCGTCCGCCCCTGCGCGCGCCCCCTCGCCTTGCGCGGCCACACCCTGCGCAACCGCATCGTCTTCGGGGCGCACACGTCCAACATGGCCGAGGGGGGGCTGCCCACGACCCGCCACCGCGCCTACCTCGCCGAGAGGGCGCGGGGCGGGGCCGCCATGATCGTCATGGAGCCCGTGCCGGTGCACCCGGCGGCCGTGCTGACGCGCGGCAACTTCCTGCCGGGCTCGGACGAGGTAGTCCCGGCCTTCCGCCGGCTGACGGAGGAGGTGAAGGCCCACGGGGCGGTGCTGCTCCAGCAGCTCTACCACGTGGGGGCGCACGGGGATCAGGACAACTCCTGGCATCCCGCCTGGAGCCCGTCCGGCGGGCCGTCCTGGCACGACACGGACGGCTCGCACCGCATGACGGAGGCCGAGATCGAGGAGACCATCGAGGGGTTCGTCGCGGCCTCGGTGCGGTGCCGCGAGGCGGGCTTCGACGGGGTGGAGGTCTGGGCGGCCTACCACGCCCTGCCCGACCAGTTCTGGACGCCGTTCAGCAACACCCGCGACGACCGCTGGGGCGGGTCCTTGGAGAACCGCACGCGGTTCTCGCGCACGGTCCTGCGGCGCATCCGCGAGGCCTGCGGGGAGGGCTTCGTCGTGGGCCTCGCCGTGTCGGACGAGCCCGACGTGCCCGTCCTGCTCGGGCGCGAGGCGCTGGCGGAGATCGTGGCCCTGCACGACGCCGAAGGGCTGATGGACTACGTGACGGTGGGGGCGGGCAGCTACCTCGACTTCCACAAGCTCATGCCGACCTTCCTCTACGGCGAGCGGCTGACCGAGGATCTGGCGCGGACGCTCAAGGGCGTGGTGCGCGACGCGGTCGTGACGGCCGAGGCGGGCGTCAGGACGCCGGAAAACGCGGACCTCCTGATCGGATCGGGGGCGGCGGACCTCGTGAGCATCGTGCGCGGGCAGATCGCGGACCCGCACCTCGCCGCCAAGGCGATGCGGGGCGAGGACGACCGGGTGCGGGGCTGCATCTCGTGCAACCAGATGTGCTGGGGGCGGCGGTCGCGGGACTACTGGATCAGCTGCCTCGTCAACCCCTCGGCGGGGCGGGAATGGGAGTGGGGGGGCGACCGCTTCGCGCCCGCCGCCAAGCCGGCCTCGGTGCTCGTGGTCGGTGCCGGCCCGGCCGGGCTGGAGGCGGCGCGGGCCGCCGCCGAGCGGGGCTTCCGCGTCACCCTGCGCGAGGCCGCGCCCGAGGTGGGCGGACAGTTCCGCCTCGCCGGGCTGCAGCCCCGGCGCGGGCAGATCGGCGACCTGCTGCGCTGGTACGGGCGCGAGCTGTCCCGCCTGGGCGTGACGCTCTCGCTCAACGACTACGTGGAGGCGGACGACGCCGACGCCGACCACGTGGCCGTCTGCACGGGGTCGCTGCCCGACGAGGCCGCCTTCCAGCGCGCCCTGCCCCACCTCGCGGCCCTCCCGGGGGTGGAGCGCGGCCGCGTGTGGTCGCCCGAGGATGTCCTCGCGCGCCGCGCTCGGCTGGGTCCGCGCGTGGTCGTGATCGACGAGGGCGGCCACTGGCGCGGGTCGGGCACGGCCTGGGCCTTGGCGGAGGCGGGCCACCACGTCACGCTGGTGACGCCCGACGCCTTCGCGGGCGCGGGGCTCGTGCGATCGGCCGCCGACGTGCCCCTGCGCCGGCGCCTCGCGGCGCTGGGCGTGACGGTGCTGGCTGACTCGGCCGTCGCCGAGTGGCTCGGCAACGGCGGCGGGGCGGAGGTCGTGTCGCTGCTCACCGGAGCCTCGACGCGCGTGCTGGCCGACGACCTCGTGGTCAGCACCACCAACCGCAGCGAGGACTCGCTCGCCACCGCCCTGGAGGCCCGGGGCGCCACCCCCGCCCGCCTGGGCGACGCCGCCGCGCCTCGCCTCGCCGCGCTGGCGTTCCATGATGGGCGGGCCTGGGCGATCGGCTTGTAGGAAGGCCAAGGAGACCCGCGGGCCGCCCCGGCTCTTCCCTTCGGCCCCCAATTCGCCGCAAAGCCCTGCCATGGCGCGGCGAGCGCGCGGGAGCCTGGGGTGCGGTATCGGCCGGAGATCGACGGGCTGCGGGCGGTCGCGGTGGCGGCGGTCGTGGCCTATCACGCCGGGGCGCCGGTCCCAGGCGGCTTCGCGGGCGTGGACGTGTTCTTCGTCCTGTCGGGCTACCTGATCGGGGGGCTGCTGTTCGCCGAGCTGGCGGCGACGGGGCGGATCGACCTCTCGGCCTTTTGGCTCCGGCGGCTCCGGCGGCTGGCGCCGGCCTTCCTGCTGATGGCGCTGGTGACGTTGGGGGCAGGGTTCCTCGTGCTCCTTCCCTTCGAGCTGCGCGAGATGGGCAAGCAGGCGGTGGCGGCGGCGCTGTGGGCGTCGAACCTGCTGTTCTGGCGGCAGGCGGGCTACTTCGACACGGGCGCCCGCGAGAAGCCGTTCCTGCACACCTGGTCGCTGGCGGTGGAGGAGCAGTTCTACGTGGTGCTGCCGCTCCTCCTTTTCCTGCTTCTCCTCCTGGCGCGGCGCAGGATGGTGCCGGTGCTGGCCGTCCTGTGGGCGGCCTCGCTGGCGGCGACCGTGGCGCTGACGGCCGGCCAGCCGGACGCGACCTTCTTCCTCCTGCCCTTCCGAGGCTGGGAGCTCTTGTCGGGCGTGCTGCTCGCGGCCTGGACGCCGCGGGTGGGCGCGGCGGCCTCGCGGGGGCTCGGCTGGGGGGGGTTGGCTGTGATCGTCGCCTCGCTGTTCCTGGTGCGGCCGGAGGGGTTCCCGGGGTGGCAGGCGCTGCTTCCCGTCGCCGGGACGGCCATGGCGATTGCCGCGCTGGGCGGGCCGACGCCAGGGGCGGGGGCCTGGCTGTCGCATCCGGCGCCGGTGTTCCTGGGGCGCATCAGCTACGCGCTCTACCTGTGGCACTGGCCGGTGCTGGTCATCGCGGGCCTCGCGCGGGGCGAGATGGGGGCGGCGGAGCGCCTCCTCTGGGTGGCGGTGGCGGTGGCCCTCTCGGTTGTCTCCTGGCGGCTCGTGGAGACGCCGTTGCGGCGCGCGCCGGAGGCGGGCGGGGTGCGGACGCCGGTGTTCCTGGCGGGGACGGGGCTGGCGGCGGCCGTCGTGCTGGGCGTCGGCGGGCTCGCCTTCCTGCGCGACGGCTTCCCGGGCCGCTTCCCGCCGGAGGTCAGGGCGCACATCGACGCCTCCCAGGGGTTCCTCCAGGACTGGTCGCGCTGCGGGGTCCAGGCGGGGGGGCCGTTCGCCGGCCTCGACGCCTGCCTCGTCGGGCCGGAGGGGCCGCCGGAGGTGCTGCTGTGGGGCGACAGCCACCTGCGGGCGCTCATGGACGGGGCGGCGGCGGCCGCCGACGACGCGGGGGTGCCGGGCGTGCTCGTGTGGCGCGCGGGCTGCGCGCCGGCCTTCGGGGTCACCAAGGCCGAGAGCGCCGCGACCCCGGCCGAGGACGCGCTGTGCCCGGCGACCTCGGAGGCGATCCGGGCGGCGGTGGAGCGCGCGCCCTCCCTTCGGGCCGTGCTGCTCGTGGGGCGCTGGGCCTACTACGCGGAGGGACGGGGGGTGGGGCTCGACGCGGCCAACAGGATCGAGGTGCGGCTGGGCGACCTCCGGGGCGAGGCGGCGCTGGCCTACGGGCTACGCGAGACGGTCGCCTGGCTGGAGGGGCGCGGCCTGCGCGTCGCCATCCTGCGGCAGGTGCCCGAGATGCCGCTCTACGACTCGCGCGAGGTGGCGCGGGGGCTCGCGCATGGGTGGATCACGCAAGCGGAGGCCCTGGCGCGGGCGGGCGTCCCGGCGGCCGACCTCGCGGCGCGGACCGCCGCGTCCGAGGCGGCCATCGCCGGCGCGGGCGCGGAGCTGCTGGACCCCCTGCCCCTGTTCTGCGACGCCGAGAGATGCGACGCGATGCGCGACGGACGCGCGCTCTGGTTCGACACCAACCACCTCACCAACGAGGGGGCGGCGGTCGTGGCCCCGCTGCTGCGAGGTTGGATGGAGGGCGCCCTTGGACGGTGACTGGGACGCGGTCGTGGTGGGCGCGGGCATGGGCGGCGGCATGGCCGCGCGCGCCCTCGCCGAGCGCGGCCTGCGCGTGCTCGTGCTGGAAAAGGGCCGCGCGGGCTGGCGCGCGGAGGAGACGCACCTGGACGCGGGGCTCGCGGACCCCGTCGCGCGGCTCGTCCGGGGCTTCTGGCCCGAGCCGCTCCTGGTGGACGGGGCCGAGGTCATGGCGCCGCTCGGCTGCGGGGTCGGCGGGTCCTCCGCGTTCTACGCCGCGACCCTGGAGCGGCCGGGGGTGGCGGACCTGGGCGGCTGGCCCTTCCCTTGCGCCGAGCTGCGGCCCTGGCTGGAGCGGGCGGAGGCGCTCCTGGAGGTCGCGGGCGAGCAGGACCCCCTGGGCGAGCCCGCCGCGCTTCGCCCGCCCCCCGAGCCCGGGCCAGCGGACCGGGCGATCATGGCGAGGCTCCGGGCGAATGGGATGCACCCCTACCTGCTGCACGCGGGGCTGCGGCGGGTCGCGGGGTGCCGGTCCTGCCTGGGGCGCAAGTGCCCCCTGGCCTGCAAGATGGACGGGCGCAGCGCCGGCATCGAGCCGGCGCTCGCCACGGGGCGCGCGCGGCTCGTGACCGAGGCCGAGGTCGTCCGCGTCCTGGGCGAAGGGGCGGAGGCGGCGGGGGTGGAGGTTCGCGTGGGCGGCGAGGTCGTCGCCCTGCGCGCGCCGCGCGTGGTGCTGGCGGCCGGGGCGCTGAGCACGCCGCGCCTGCTCATGGCCTCGGACTGGCCGCCGGACCCCCATGGCCAAGTGGGGCGCCACCTCATGCTGCACCTCAACGAGACGGTCGCGGTCTGGCCCGGCGTGGAGGGCGACCCGAGCAAGGCCGTGGGCTTCCGCGACCTCATGGTCATCGGGGGCGAGCGCATGGGCATGGTGCAGGCGCTGGGCGTGGACGCGCGCGAGGGCGAGATCCTGCACGCCCTGCGCGGCCGCCTCGCGCGGCGCGCCTGGGCACGGGGGCGGCTTGTCTGGGAGGCGGCGCGGCTGCCGGCGAGGCTCGCGCATCGGCTCCTCGGGACGGCGCGGCTCTTCGTGGGGCTCCTGGAGGACCTGCCGCATCCCGACAACCGCGTCCTGCGCGACCCCGCACGCCCGGGCCGCATCGTCGTCAGCTACCGCGTGACCGAGGAGCTGGAGCGGCGCCGCGCCACCTTCCGCCGCGCCATGCGGCAGGCCTTCCGGGGGCTGCGCCCCGTCTTCCTGAACCGCGAGGCCGAGCCCAACTGGGGCCATCCCTGCGGGACGACGCGCATGGGGGACGACCCCCGCGTGTCCGTGCTGGACGCGAGCGGCCGGGTGCACGGGGTCCGCAACCTGTGGGTGGCGGACGCCGGCGCCTTCCCGGCCTCGCTGGGCGTCAACCCATCCTTGACGATCGCGGCGCTCGCGCTGCGCGTGGGGGAGGCGGCATGATCGTTGTGGTCACGGGGGCGGGGTCGGGCCTAGGCCGGGCGCTCGCGCGCGAGATCGCCTCGCGCGGGCACCGGGTCGCGGCCTTGGGGCGCGCGAGGATCGAGGAGGCGACCGAGGGGACGGACGTCCTCCCTGTCCGGTGCGACGTGGCCGATCCCGCGCAGGTGCGGGCGGCCTTCGCGGCGGTGCGCGAGAGGCTGGGGCCGGTCGAGGTCCTCGTCAACAACGCCGCCGTCCATCCGCGCCGGGACGTCCTGGAGGAGACGGCCGAGGGGTTCATGGCGACGCTCGCCGTCAACCTGGGCGGCGCCTTCGCCTGCGCGCGCGAGGCGCTGGAGGACATGGCGCGCCGCGGAGAGGGGCGCATCGTCACGGTGGGCAGCTTCGCGGACCTCTCGCCGCTTCCCGCCTCGTCGGCCTACGCGGTGAGCAAGGGGGCGCTGCGAACCTTGAGCCGCGCGATGGTCGCGGACCTGGCCGACCGTTTCCCCGGCATCGTCCTGTCGGACTGGATGCCCGGCATCCTGGCGACCCGCATGGGGGTGGAGGGGGGGCTCGACCCGGCCGTGGCGGCGCGCTGGGGCGCGACCCTGGCGCTCTGGCGCGACCCCTCGCTCAACGGGACGCTGTGGGAGATGGACCGGGAGGTCCTGCCGCCGCGCGGGCTCAAGGGGCGGCTGGCGGACCGGCTCCTGGGGCGCGGTCGCCGCGTGGCGCGGCGGCTCGACGGCTGAGCGCCTGGGCCGCGAGGCCCGGCAGGATGAAGGCGCAGGCGGCGTAGCGGGCGAGGAGCCGGCGGGGGTCCAGAAGCATCCGCCAGAGCCATTCCAGCGCGAGGCGGCGCAGGAGCGGCGGCGCGCGGCGCTGGCCCCCGCCCAGGAAATCGAGCGCGGCGCCCACGCTGAGGAAGCCGAGGGAGGGGTGGCGCCTGCGGCCCAGGGCGGCGAGGCGCTCCTGCCGGGGCGCGCCGAGCGCGAGGACGGCCACGCGCGCGCCCGAGGCGGCCACGGCGTCGAGCAGGGCCAGGGCCTCCGGCCCCTCGGGGTCGAGGCCCATGGAGGGGGCGCGGCGCAGGCGCACCTCGAGGCCGGGCACGTCGAGCGCCCTCTCGGCGGCGAGGAGGCCGGCCTCGGTGCCCCCGACGAGCGCCACGGGGACGCCGAGGGCCGCGCAGAGGCCGAGGGTCGGCAGGAGGAGATCGGCGCCGGGGGCGAGCGAGACGGGCGACCCAGCCAGGCGCGAGAGCCAGACCACGGGGTTGCCGTCGGCCGTCACGAGGTCCTGGGCGGCGTAGGCCCGGGCGAAGAGAGGGTCGCGGCCGAGCTTGACCAGGTGGTCGAGGTTGAGGGTGGCCACCGCGAAGCCCTCGCCCGCCTCCAGTCGCCCAGCGACGGCGGCGAGCAGCGCGCCCTCATCGCGGATGTTGACGCGCACCGCCGCCTGGCCCGCCCGGAACTCCATGGCCTCCCTTGGCGGGCCGGGCGCGGGGTGGCAAGATCGTGGCAGCGCCTCGGCGCGAGTGCTCCGTCGAGGGCCTTTTTGTTGCCATGGAGCCGTGCCAATCCCCCGGGGGGCAACGGGGGCGGATCATGGGGGGGGTGGCGGTCGTCGGCTGCGGCTTCGTCGCCGACCTCTACATGGCCTCCTTGCGCAGCTTTCCGGCCATCCCGGTCCTCGGGGCCTTCGATCGCGATGCGATCCGGCTCGACGCCTTCTCGCGGCACTGGGGGGCGCCGGCGCTCCCCTCGCTCGACGCCCTCCTCGCCGGCCTGCCGCCGGGCGGGCTGGTCTTGAACCTGACCAACCCCGCCTCGCACGCCGAGGTCACGGGGGCGGCGCTGGAGGTCCGGCGGCACGTGTGGTCGGAGAAGCCCATGGCCCTGTCCCTGGGGGAGGCGCGCGACCTGCACGGGCGGGCGGAGGCGGCGGGGGTCACGCTCTCCTCGGCGCCCTCCTCGGTGCTGGGGGAGGCCGCCCAGGCGCTCGCCAAGGCGGTGCGCGAGGGGGCCGTCGGGGCGCTACGCCTGGCCTACGCGGAGATGGACGACGGGTTCCTGGCCCAGGCCCCGGTGGGGGAGTGGCGGAGCGCGTCGGGTGCGCCCTGGCCGGTGGCGGACGAGCTGCGCACGGGCTGCGCGCTCGAGCACGCGGGCTACTGGGTCGGGCCGCTGATCGCGGCGCTGGGGCCGGTCGCGCGGGTCGAGACGGCGACGGCGCTGGCGGTGCCGGGCAAGCACGGGGTGACGGGGGAGGCGCCGGACGTGGCCGTCGCGCTGCTGACGTTTCGCGAGGGGCCGGTGGCGCGGCTCACCTGCTCCATCGTGGCGCCGCACGACCACCGCCTGCGCCTGGTGGGCGACCGGGGCGTCGTGGAGCTGGGCGAGGCCTGGGACAACGCGGCGCCCGTGCGGGTGCGCCGGCGGGTGCGGGTGCGGCGGCGCCTCCTGGAGATGCCCTGGGGGCGCCGCGTGCGCATGCCGCGCAGGACGCATCCCAAGGTCGGGCGCACGGGGGCGGCGGCGATGAACTTCGCGCTGGGGCCGGCCGAGGCGCTCGACGCCATCGCCGCCGGGCGGCCTCCGCGCCTGTCGGGAGCCTACGCGCTCCACCTCACCGAGGTGACGCTGGCCTGCGCGACGGCGGGGCGGCACGAGATGGCGACGACCTGCGCGCGGCCGGAGGCGATGCCGTGGGCCTCCTGACGGTCACGGGCGCGGGCGGCTTCCTGGGCCGTCACGTCGTGGCCGAGGCGCTGGCGCGGGGCCACAGGGTCCGCGCCATCCTGCGCGGCGGCGGGGCCCCCCCGGGGGCGGAGGAGGTGCGCCTCGACCTGGCCCACGCCACGCCCGAGGCCTTCGCGGGAGCGGACGCCCTGATCCTCGCGCACGGGGCGCTGTCGGGCGACCCCGCCGTGCTGGCTCGCGACGTGGTGGAGGCGACGGCGGCGGCTTGCCGGGCGGCGCGGGCGGCCGGCGTGGGGCGGGCGGTCCTCGCGGGGTCCGTCGCGGTCTACGCGGTGGGCGAGCCCGGGGAGGAGGTAGCCGAAGAGAGCCCCCTCGGCCCCCGCGACGCCTATGGGCGCGCCAAGGCGGCGGAGGAGGCCGTCGCCGAGGGCGCGCGCGTCCTGCGGCTCGGCGCGCTCTTCGGGCCGGGGCGGCTCTGGTGCGGCCACCTCGGCGCGCGGGTCGGGCCGGTGGCCGTCAGGATGGGCGAGGGGCCGATCCCGGCCGCCTGGGTGGCCCACGCGGCCGAGGCGCTGGTGCTCGCGGCCGCTGGGGCCGGCGCGGGGGTGGTCAACGTGGTGGACGACGACCTGCCGGACGCCGGGCGCTGGCTGCGCGCGCTGGGGATGCCCGCCGTGCCGCTCCCCTGGCAGGCGCTCGACGCGGCCGCGCCCATGCTCGGGCGCCTGCCGGGGGCGCCGGGGCTCCTGCGCCGACCCGTGCTGCGCGGCCGGCTCATGCCGCGCCGCTGGCCCAACGGGCGGCTCCACGCCCTGGGCTGGCGGCCGCGCCTCGGCTTCGAGGCGGCCATGGCGCGCGCGCGGGAGGGACGGACGTGACCCCCCTGCCCGGCCCCGTGGCGTGGCTGACGGGCGAGTATCCCCGCGCCACGGACACCTTCATCCAGCGCGAGGTCACAGGACTGCGCGCGCTCGGCGTGGACGTGCGCACCTTCACCATCCGCCGCACCGTCGCCGCCCACCATGTCGGCCCAGAGCAGCAGGCGGAGGCGGCGGGCACCCTCGCCGTGCTGCCCCTGGCGCTGCGGCCCTCCGCGCTCCTCGCCCATTGGGAAGCCCTGCGGCGGCCGGGCTACCTCGCGGCCTGGGCGACGGCGTGGCAGACGGCCGCCAGGGGAGCGCGGGGGCGGCTCATGGGTCTGGCCTACCTGCACGAGGCGGTGGTGCTCGCCGCGCTCCTGCGGCACCTGGGCGCGGTGCATCTCCACTGCCACATCGCCATGGCGGCCTGCACCGTCGCCCGCCTCGCGGCCCCCCTGGCCGGCGTCACCTGGTCCTTCACGCTGCACGGGCCGGACGACCTGCGCGAGCCGGTCCGGTGGCGGCTCGACGACAAGGTCGCCGCCGCCACCTTCGTCGCCTGCATCAGCGACTTCGCGCGCGCCCAGGCGATGCTGGAGAGCGCGCCGGAGCATTGGGACAAGCTCCACGTCGTCCATTGCGGCGTGGAGCCCGCGCGCTACGCGCGGCCCCGGTCGGCCCGGCCCGGGGCGCTGCTCTTCGTGGGCCGCCTGGCCGCCGCAAAGGGCCTCCCCATCCTGCTCGACGCGCTCGTCATCGCCCGCGCGCGCCGGCCGGACCTCTCGCTGACCCTCGTGGGGGACGGGCCGCTGCGCGCCGACATCGAGAGGCGGGTGGCCGAGGCGGGGGCGACCCTCCTGGGCTACCGCTCGCAGGAGGAGGTGGCGGCGCTGCTCGCCTCCCACGCGGCCCTCGTGCTCCCGTCCTTCGCCGAGGGCGTGCCGGTGGTGCTCATGGAGGCCATGGCGGCGGGGCTGCCGGTGGTCGCCACGCGCGTGGGCGGCGTGGCGGAGCTGGTGGAGGACGGCCGCTCCGGCCTCCTGGTGGCGCCGGGGGACGCGGAGGCGCTCGCCGACGCCATCCTCGCCGCGCTGGCCGACGAGCGCGCCGCGCGCGCCATGGGCGAGGAGGGTCGCCTGAGGGTCGAGCGGGACTTCGATTCTCGTCGGGAGGCCGAAGGCCTCCTGCGGCTCCTGCAATGGGCGCGGGGGCTGGGTCCGAGGCCTCCCAAGCGGCCGGGCGTGGCGTGAGGCCGGGGCCGGCCGTGGGCGCCGTGGCCATCGGGCGCAACGAGGGCGAGCGCCTCCTGCTGTGCCTGCGCTCGCTCGCCCCCCAGGTGGACCGGCTGGTCTACGTGGACTCGGGCTCGGCGGACGGCAGCGCCGAGCGGGCCGAGGCCCTGGGGGTGGAGGTGATCCGCCTCGATCCCCCCTTCACGGCCGCCAAGGGCCGGGCGGCGGGCTTCGCGGCGCTGGAGCGCGCGGGCCCCTTCGACCTCGTGCAGTTCGTGGACGGCGACTGCGAGGTGGAGGCGGGCTGGGTCGCGGCCGCCGCCGCCGCCTTGGCCGCCGACCCCTCGCTCGGGCTCGTCACGGGCTGGCGCGGCGAGGTCGAGCCGCGCCTCAACCCCTTCCACGCGCTTCTGGAGATGGAGTGGAAGCGCCCGGCCGGACCCATCGCCTCCTGCGGGGGCGACATGATGGTGCGGGCGGACGCCTACCGGGCGGCGGGCGGCTTCGACCCCGCGCTGGTGGCCTCGGAGGACGAGGAGTTCTGCCTGCGGCTCGCGGCGCGCACGGGGCGCGGGCTCCTGCGCCTGCCGCTGCCCATGACGCGGCACGACGCGCGCATCACGCGGCTGGGGCAGTGGTGGCGGCGCGAGCTGCGCGCGGGCCACGGCTTCGCCGACCTCTCCGCCCATCCCGGCCACTTCCGCCGCCACCGCCTGCGCGCCTGGGCCTGGGGGCTCGTCCTGCCGCTGGTGGCGCTGGGAGCGCTGCTCGCGGGCCTCTGGGCCGTCGCGGCGGCGGTGGCCGGCCTCTACCTGCTGAGCTGGCTCAGGCTCGCCTGGGCCCTGCGGCGCGAGCCCTATCCCTGGCGGCAGGCGGGGCTCCTGGTCCTGGGCAAGCTCGCCAACGCCCTGGGCCTCCTGCGCCTGCGCCTGCGCCGGCTGCGCGGCGTGCCCCCGCGCATCATCGAGTACAGGTGACGGCGGGGCGTTGCCGGGCGGCCATGGAATCTCTCCCGTCCCGGCCCAATGTTGACACCGGAGCCCGCCAGGCTGGGGAGGCTCCCGAGGAGGCCAAGCGCCCCATGACACAGGATTCGCCCCGCCGGCGCCGCCCTCGCCTGCCCCAGGGCTCGCGCGAGGCGCTCCTGCGCGAGATCCAGCGCCAGGGGCTCGACCCCCCTCCCGATCCGGCCGCGCTGCGCGCCGCCCTGGCGGAGGCGCGGGCCGCGGAGGCCCCGCCCGAGCCCGCAGCGGCTCCCACCCCGGAGCCGGCCTCGGCCGCGCCGGACCCCGGCCCTCCCCTCCGGCCGCCCGTCCCGGCCGACGCCTGGGCGGCGCTGCCCAGGCTGCGGCTAGACCCGCGCCATCTCGGGCGCCACCTGGTCATCACCGCCACCCGCGACGACCCTGCGCACGGCGCCTTCGACGTCCTGCGCGCCAAGGCCGTGGAAGCCCTGCGCGCGCGCGGCTGGAGGCGGCTCGGCGTCACCTCGCCCACGGCGGGCTGCGGCAAGAGCTTCACGGCCGCCAACCTGGCCGTGACCCTCTCGCGGCTCGACGGGTGGCGCACGCTGCTCCTCGACCTGGACCTTCACCACCCGGGCCTCGCGCGCACCCTGGGCGTGCGCGACCCCTCGCCCATGGGGGAGCTCCTGCGCGGCGCCCTGCCGCCCGAGGCGGTCGTGCGCCGCGTGGAGGCCGACGGCAGGCATCTCGGCCCCTCGCTGGCCGTGGCGCTCAACGGCGCGGCCGAGCCTTTCGCGGCCGAGCTGCTCCAGAGCGCCCGGGCCGCCCGGGCTCTCGACGCCCTGGAGGCCGCCCTGCGGCCGAACCTTGTTCTCATGGACCTGCCGCCGGCGCTCGCGCAGGACGACGTCATCGCGCTTAAGCCCCGGCTCGACTGCGTGCTCCTGGTGGCGGGCGGCGGCAGCACGACGGCGCGCGAGATCAAGGAATGCGTGCGCCGCCTGGGCGACGACCTGCCGATCCTCGGCGTCGTCCTCAACCGGGGCGAGGGCGAGGGCGTCTACGACTACGCCTACTAGGGCGAGGTGCGGGGGCCGCGCCCGGCCGCGACCCTCCACGCCGCGTCGAGCGCGAACCGCGCCACGGCCCACCCGGCCGCGCCGAGCGCGGCGAGGACCGCGAGGAGGCCGGCCAAGTCGCCCCAGAAGCGGCGGCGCGCGCGCAGGTTGGGCACGACCACGAGCGGATCGAGCCCGAGTTGCGCCCGCATCTGCGCGGCCGAGCGCAACGAGCGCTGCATGACCTCGCGCGCCAGGGCCAGCGCGAGCGCCACCGCCCCGGCGGTCGCCCCGCCGGCCAGCGCGATCTTGGTGCGCGAGGCGCTCACGGGGAACTCGGGCGGCACGGCCCTCTCCAGGACCGTGAAGCGGCCGGCCTGGTCGCGCTCCTCCAGCGTGCGCGCCATGGCGGCCTCGGTGCGCCGCTCCGTCACCACGGTCAGCTCGGCCTCGAGGCTCTGGAGCTGACGGCCCAGCGCGCCAAGCTCGCGCTCCACGGCGGGAGCGGCGGCGATGGCGGCCTCGGCCTCGGCCACGGCGGCGTCGAGAACGCGGCGCTGGTCCTCGTAGGCGGCGCGCTGGCGGGCGGCCTCCTCGGGGCGCAGGCGGTCGGCGCCGCCCTCGAAGGCGATGATGTCGCGGTCGAGCGCGATGCGGCTCTCCGAGAGCCGCGCGACGCGCTCGCGCTGGGCGGTCAGCCCCTCGGGGAGCGAGGCCAGGTTGGCCGCGCGGAAGTCGGCGATGCGCCCCTCGACCGCGGCGATGGCCTCGCCCACGCGCGCCTCCTCGCTCTGGAGGAAGTCGAGCGTGGTGGAGGCGCGGGCCTGGGCGCGCGCGGCGGCCTCGGCGACGATGGTGTCCACCAAGGCGTTGGCGAGCCGGGCCGCCTCCTCGGGGTCACCCAGGCGCACGGCGATCGAGAGGCCGGAGGGGCGCACGTCGGCGCGCCAGGCCTGGGCCGGGTCCACGATCTCGGTGATGGTGATGGCGCCCCGCACCAGGGCCACGCGCTCGGTCTCGGAGCCCGCCTCGGCGAAGAGGCCGAAGCGGTCGGCGAGGCCCTGGATGGTGGAGCGCGCCATGAGGCCCTGCTCGATGAGATCCAGCTCGCTGGTGGCCGAGGGGCCGGCCGACAGCGCGTCGGCCACCCCGCCCGAGCCCACGGCCGCCTGCGCCACCTCCGGCGCCTCGATCTGCACCACCGCGACGGCTTCGTAGACGTGGCTCCGGGAGGCCGCGTAGAGGTAGGCGGCGGGCAGGCCCAGCCCCAGGACCAGCGCGATGGGGAGGCGTTGGCGCCAGAGCGCCTTGATCAGGTCGGCGAAGGAGGCGATGGGTCCCATGGGCGTGCTCCGTGAGGCGCCAGCCTAGGCCGGCAGGGCGCGGGCGGCGAGCCGCGCGGGGGGAAACAGCCTGTCCCCGGGACGGGCGGCCGAAAGGATCATCCCCTCCCAGGCCGCCTGCCCGCCCGAGGCGGCCCCGTCTGGCGTGAGCGCGAGGAAGGCATCGCCGTCCCAGGACAGGCGCATCTCGCGCAGGGCCAGGCGGCGGGCGGTCAGCGCGAAGAGCGCCTTGCCGGCGGCCTCCTTGGCCGAGAAGGCGCGGGCGAGGCCCGAGGCGGCGTCCAGCGCGGGGGGCTCGCGCTCGCCGGGCGCGAGGACCACGCGGGCGAGGTCGCCACGCACGTCGGCCGCCACCTCGACGTCGAGCCCCAGGGCCTCGCGAGAGACGGCGGCGAGCACCACCCCGCCGGCGTGGGTGATGGAGCCGTGGGCGCCCGGGGGCCAGAGGGGGGGGCCGTCGGGGCGGGGCGGCAGCGCCACGGGCGCGAGCCCCAGCGCGATGAGCGCGGCGCGCGCGGCCGCGCGGCCGGCGGCGAACTCGGCGCGGCGCCGGGGGAC
>ERZ1066118.260-NODE-260-length-54648-cov-15.531185_pt1 | contig 54648 bp, 40 predicted proteins | sample MGYA00382765_ERZ1066118 | MGnify/ENA primary metagenome ERZ1066118 (study PRJEB33369, sample SAMEA5778348) | biofilm metagenome | biome: Industrial cooling water; feature: Water cooling tower basin; material: Biofilm | place: United Arab Emirates | collected...
GGGCGGCGGCGCCGGGCGCTAGTGGCGGTGCAGGCCGCGCCGGCGCTGCCGGCACCGCGTCGGGCCCGCCTCGCGCTGGCGGTCCGGGCGCCCGCGGCGGCCCGCCCGCCACCACGGTCGGCGTCGCGACTGCCGAGCGCGCCGATGTCCCCATGGTGCTGGAGGCGCTCGGCACCGTGACGCCGATCGCCACGGCCGTGGTGAGGCCCCAGGTGTCTGGCGTGCTGCGCGAGATCGCGTTCCAGGAAGGGCAGATGGTGAAGGCCGGCCAAGTGCTCGCCCGCATCGACCCGCGCACCTACGAGATGGCGCTTCAGCAGGCCCAGGGCCAACTGCGCCGCGACGAGGCCCAGCTGGCCAACGCACGCGTGCTGCTGGAACGTTATCGCACCCTGCTGGAGCAGGACTCCATCGCCCGCCAGGAGGTCGATACCCAGGCCGCCCTGGTGGCGCAGCTGGAGGGCACCTTGGCCACCAACCGGGCGGCCGTCGGATCGGCCCGGCTGAACCTGAGCTTCGCGCAGGTCACGGCGCCGATCGCGGGCCGGGTCGGGTTGCGCCAGGTGGACCTCGGCAACGTGGTCGGCCCGGGCGATGCCAACGGGATCGTCGTGATCACCCAGATCGCGCCGATCGACGTCGAGTTCGCCGTGCCGCAAGACCGCATCGGCGAGATCCAGGCGCGGGTGGCCGAGGGCGCCCGACTGCCGGTCGACGCGCTGGACCGCGGTCGCGCCCAAGTGATCCAGACCGGCCGCTTCCTGACCCTGGACAACCAGATCGACCCGGCCACCGGCACGGTGCGCGCCAAGGCGCGCTTCGCCAATGCCGACGGCGAGCTCTTCCCCAGCCAGTTCGTCAACGCGCGGATGCTGCTGCGCACGATCCGCGACGCGATCGTGGTGCCGGTGAGCGCCGTGCGCCGCGGCAGCCAGGGCGACTTCGTCTACGTGCTCGACCCGGCCGAGCGCACCGTGTCGCTGCGGCCGGTCGAGCGGGGCATCGCCGACGCGCAGCGCGTCGTGATCACCAAGGGCCTGCAGGCGGGCGAACAAGTGATCACCGAGGGCGCCGACCGGTTGCGCGACGGGGCACGGGTCGCCCTGCCGGAAAACGCCGCTGGCGCAACACGACCCGCGGGCGCGCCACGGCGCGGTGAAGCGGGGGCCGGCGGCACCGGCGGCGGTCCGGGAGGCGGCACCCGTTGAATCTGTCGGCGCTGTTCGTCCACCGCCCGGTCGCGACCTCGCTTTTGATGCTGGCGATCGTGCTGGCCGGGTTGGCCGGGCTGCGCCTGTTGCCGTTGTCGCCGCTGCCGCAGGTCGACTTCCCCACCATCCAGGTCCAGACGCTCTACCCCGGCGCCGGCCCCGAGGTGATGGCCCAGACCGTCACGGCGCCCTTGGAGCGCCAGTTCGGCCAGATGTCGGGCCTGGAGCGGATGAGCTCGACCAGCGCGGCGGGCGTGTCGCTGGTCACGCTGCAATTCACGCTGGGCCAGACGCTGGACGTGGCCGAGCAGGAGGTCCAGGCGGCGATCAACGCGGCGAGTTCGCTGCTGCCGGCCGACCTGCCCGCCCCGCCCATCTACGCCAAGGTCAACCCGGCCGACGCGCCGGTGCTGACGCTGGCGATCACCTCGGACGCGCTGCCCTTGACCGAGGTGCAGAACCTGGTCGACACGCGCCTGGCGCAGAAGATCAGCCAAGTCAGTGGCGTGGGCCTGGTGACGCTGTCCGGCGGCCAGCGGCCCGCCGTGCGGATCCAGGCAGACACGCAGGCGCTGGCCTCCTACGGGCTGGGCCTGGACACGCTGCGCACCGCGATCGCGGCGGCCAACGCCAACAGCGCCAAGGGCAGCTTCGACGGGCCGCGCCGCGCCTACACCATCAACGCCAACGACCAGCTGCTGACCGCGCAGGAGTACGCCGACGTGATCGTCGCGTACCGCAACGGCGCGCCCGTGCGGCTGTCCGAGGTGGCGCACGTGGTGCAGGGCGCCGAGAACGCGCGGCTGGGCGCCTGGGCCCGCACCACGCCCGCGATCGTGCTGAACGTGCAGCGCCAGCCGGGCGCCAACGTGATCGCGACCGTCGACGCGATCAAGGCGCGCCTGCCCGAGCTGACCGAGGGGATGCCCGCCGCCGTGCGCGTGGAGGTGCTCTCGGACCGCACCGCCGGCATCCGCGCCTCGGTCCATCACGTCGCGATCGAGCTGGCGTTGGCCGTCGTGATGGTGGTGCTGGTGATTCTCGTGTTCCTGCGCGATGCGCGCGCCACCGCCATCGCGAGCCTGGCCGTGCCGATCTCGTTGATCGGCGCCTGCGGCGCCATGTACCTGCTGGGGTACAGCCTCAACAACCTGAGCCTCATGGCCCTGACCATCGCGACCGGCTTCGTCGTGGACGACGCGATCGTGATGATCGAGAACATCGAGCGCTACCTGGAGAAGGGCGAGTCGGCCGTGCAGGCCGCGCTCAAGGGCGCCGGCGAGATCGCCTTCACCATCGTGTCGCTCACCGTGTCGTTGATCGCGGTGCTGATCCCGCTGCTCTTCATGGGCGACATCGTGGGGCGCCTGTTCCGCGAGTTCGCCGTCACGCTGGCGATCACGATCCTGATCTCGGGCGTGGTGGCGTTGACGCTGGTGCCGATGCTGGCGGCGCGCTGGCTGCGGCCGCACGGCGGACGCGACGCGCATGGCGCGGGCGGGGCGGGGGCTCCTGCTGGCACGCCTGTCCGCCGCGACGGCCGCCTGCAGGCGGGCTATCGCCGCTCGCTGGACTGGACGCTGGACCACCAGCCGCTGATGCTGCTGATCGCGGTGGCCACGCTGGCGCTGACCGCGCTGCTGTGGTTCGCGATCCCCAAGGGCCTCTTCCCGACGCAAGACACCGGCCAGCTGCAGGCGCGCGTGGAAGCCCCGCCCGACGTGTCCTTCGAGCGCATGGCCGAGCTGCAACTGGCCGTCACCGAGGCGATCCTGCGTGATCCGGACGTCGAGAACGTCTCGGCCTTCGTGGGCGTCGACGGCGTCAACAACACGATGCTCAACACCGGCCGGATGCTGATCGACCTGAAGGACGAGCGCAGCGGTCCGCAGCAGGACACCATGCAGCGGCTGCGGGCGCGGGTGGCCGAGTCGGTCGCCGGCGTGTCGCTCTACCTGCAGCCCACGCAGGACCTAACCATCGACGCCGAGAGCGGCCCGACGCTGTACCGCGTGTCGATCGAAGGCGCCGACAGCGACTCCGTCAGTGAATGGACCGCGCGGCTTTCGCGCGCGCTGCAATCGGTGCCGCAGGTGCGCAACATCGCGTCCGACACCGACGCCACGGGCCTGGCCGCCTTCGTCGAGATCGACCGCGACACCGCCTCCCGCCTGGGCGTGACGGCCGCGGCCATCGACGACGCGCTCTACAGCGCCTTCGGCCAGCGGATCATCTCGACCATCTTCGCGCAGACCAACCAGTACCGCGTCATCCTGGAAGCGCGCCCGGACCTGCTCGACACGCCGGCCTCGTTGGGCCTGCTGCACCTGCGCACGGCGTCCGGCGAGGTCACGCCGCTGTCGGCGGTGGCGCGCATCACCGAGCAGCGCGTGCCGCTGCAGATCACGCGCGTGGCGCAGTACCCGGCCTCGACCATCGGCTTCGACACCGCGCCCGGCGTGTCGCTGGGCCAGGCCGTGGGCGCCATCCGCGCAGCCGCCGATGAGCTCCAGCTGCCGCCGGCCGTGACGCTGTCCTTCCTGGGGGCGGCCGGCGCCTACCAGGCGTCGCTGTCCAACCAGCTGTGGCTGATCGTGGCCGCGGTGGTGTGCGTGTACATCGTGCTGGGCGTGCTCTACGAGAGCTACGTCCATCCGATGACGATCCTCTCGACGCTGCCTTCGGCCGGCGTGGGCGCGCTGCTGGCGCTGATGGTCACCGGCAACGACCTGGGCGTCATCGGCATCATCGGCATCATCCTCTTGATCGGCATCGTCAAGAAGAACGCGATCATGATGATCGACTTCGCCTTGGCGGCCGAGCGCGAGCAGGGACTCGCCCCGCGCGAGGCGATCCGCCAAGCCGCGCTCTTGCGGCTGCGGCCGATCCTCATGACCACCTTCGCCGCGCTGTTCGCCGCGGTGCCGCTGATGCTGGGCTGGGGCGAGGGCGCCGAGCTGCGCCGCCCGCTGGGCTTGGCGATCTTCGGCGGGTTGATCGTCAGCCAGCTGCTCACGCTCTTCACGACGCCGGCGGTCTACCTGGGCTTCGACCGGCTGGGTGCGCGCTGGCGCGGCCGCGGGCGGCCCGCCGACGCACCGCGATGAACCTGTCCGAGCCCTTCGTCCGCCGACCGATCGCCACGGTGCTGCTCACGCTCGGGCTGGCGCTGGCGGGCATCGCGGCCTACTTCGTGCTGCCGGTGTCGCCGCTGCCGCAGGTCGACTTCCCGACCATCTCGGTGCGCGCCAACCTGCCCGGGGCCAGCCCCGAGACCATGGCCACCAGCGTCGCCACGCCGCTGGAGCGCAGGCTGGGCGTGATCGCCGGCGTCACCGAGATGACTTCCAGCAGCGGCACGGGCTCCACGCGCATCACGCTGCAGTTCGACCCCTCGCGCGCGATCGACGGCGCCGCGCGAGAAGTGCAGGCCGCGATCAACGCCGCGCGCACGGCGCTGCCCGCGACGCTGCGCAGCAATCCGACCTACCGCAAGGTGAACCCGGCCGATGCGCCCGTGATCATCCTGGCGCTGACTTCGGAAACGCGCACGCCCGGGCAGATCTACGAGGCGGTCTCCAACGTCGTGCAGCAAAAGCTCGCGCAGGTGCGGGGCGTGGGCGACGTCGAGATCGGTGGCGGATCGCTGCCCGCCGTGCGGGTCGAGCTCAACCCCTTCGCGCTGAACCAGTACGGCATCTCGGGCGAGGACGTGCGCGCGGCGTTGCAGTCGGTCAACGCCAACCGGCCCAAGGGGGCGGTCGAGACCGACGACGGGCGCCGCTACCAGATCCACACCGACACCGCCGGCCGCACGGCCGCGGCCTACCAGAACCTGGTCATCGCCTGGCGGGGCGGCGCGGCGGTCCGCCTGGCCGATATCGCCCGCGTCTACGACGGCCCGGAGGATCGCCGCACGCTGGGGCTTTTCAACGGCCGGCCGGCCGTGGTCGTGCTGGTGAGCCGCCAGCCCTCGGCCAACGTGATCGAAACGGTCGACGGCGTGCGCGCACTGCTGCCCACGCTGCGCGCGCAGCTGCCGCAGGACATCGCGATCGAGGTCGCCTCGGACCGCACCGCGTCGATCCGCGCGTCGCTGCACGAGGTGCAGGTGACGCTCGTGATCGCGATCGCGCTGGTGGTGCTGGTGGTGGGCGTGTTCCTGCGCAGCGCGCGCGCCACGGCCATTCCGGCGGTGGCGACGGTGGTGTCGCTGCTGGGCACCTTCGGCGTCATGTGGCTGCTGGGCTTCTCGTTGAACAACCTGTCGCTGATGGCGCTGACGGTCGCCACCGGCTTCGTCGTCGACGACGCCATCGTGGTGGTGGAGAACACCAGCCGCCATGTCGAGGCCGGCATGGACCGCGTCGCCGCCGCGCTGCGCGGCGCGCGGGAAGTCGGCTTCACCGTGCTGTCGATCAGCGTGTCGCTGGTGGCGGTGTTCATCCCGCTGCTCTTCATGGAAGGGCAGGCGGGGCGGCTCTTCCGCGAGTTCGCCATCACGTTGTCGGCCGCGGTGATGATCTCGCTGGTGCTGTCGCTGACCACCACGCCGATGATGTGCGCGTGGCTCTTGCGCCCGCCCGGCCAGCGGCGCCCGCCGGGGCGCGTGGCGCGCGCGCTCGAAGCCGGCAACGACGCGATGCTGCGCGCCTACGCCCGCAGCCTGGACTGGGCGCTGGAGGCGCGCTGGCTGGTGATGCTGTTGCTGGCGGCCGTCATCGCGCTCAACGTCTGGCTGCTGTCTGCCGCACCCAAGGGGTTCTTCCCGCAGCAGGACACCGGCCAGCTCAACGGAGGGCTGCGCGCCGACCAGAGCATCTCGTTCCAGGCGATGCAGGGAAAGCTGCGCGAGCTGGTCGACGTCATCCGCAGCGACCCGGCGGTGGCCACCGTCGTGGGCTTCACCGGGGGTGGCCGCGCCGGCGGCGGCTTCGTGTTCGCCAGCCTCGTGCCGCGCGAGCAGCGCGACGTGGGTGCGCTGGCCGTCATCGCGCGGCTGCGGCCCAAGCTCGCGCAGGTCACCGGCGTGCAGCTGTTCCTGAACCCGGTGCAGGACGTGCGCGTGGGCGGGCGGCAGACCACCTCCACCTACCAGTACACCCTCAAGAGCGACGACGCGGCGGATCTTCGGCGCTGGGCCGCCCGCCTGGCCGAGGCGCTGCGTCGCGATCGCACGCTGACCGACGTCGACACCGACCAGCAGGACAACGGCGTGGAGAGCTTCGTCCAGATCGACCGCGACACCGCCTCGCAGCTGGGCATCACCGCGCGCGACGTCGACAACGCGCTCTACAACAGCTTCGGCCAGCGCGGGGTCGCCACGCTCTACGACGAGCTGAACCAGTACCGCGTGATCATGGAAGTGGCGCCGCGCTACGCGCAAGGCCCCTCCGCGCTGGCCGACGTGCAAGTGGCCGTGGGGGGCGCGACCGCCGCGGCCGCGAACACCGCCGCCGCGGCCACCGCCACCCCAGCGCCGACAGCCGGTGCGGCCACGGCGGGCACGCTGCCTGGCGCGGCCGGCGCCGTGTCGGCCGCTGTCCCGGCGGGCACCGTGGCGCCCGCGGCGGGCACGCCCGGCGCCCCCGCCGCGGCGCTGGTCAACCCCGCCTCGCGCGACCCGGCCGCCGGCCAGGCGCTCAGCATCGCGCCGCGGCGCATGGTGCCGCTGTCGGCGATCGCCAGCTTCGGCGAGCGCGCCGTGCCGGCCGCGGTCAACAAGCAGGACGGCGAGTTGGCCACCACGGTCAGCTTCAACCTGCCGCAGGGCGCGACGCTGGGCGACGCGCAGGCCGCGGTGCAGGCGGCCGAAGCCGCCATCGGGATGCCCACCAACGTGCGCGGCAGCTTCCAGGGCACCGCGCGCGCCTTCCAGCAGTCGCAACAGCAGCAGACGCTCCTGATCGTCGCCGCGCTGGTGGTGATCTACCTGGTGCTGGGCGTGCTGTACGAGAGCCTCGTGCACCCGATCACGGTGCTGAGCACGCTGCCCTCGGCGGGCGTGGGCGCGGTGCTGGCGCTGCTGGCTTTCCGGATGGAGTTCTCGATCATGGCGTTGATCGGGCTCTTCCTCTTGATTGGCATCGTCAAGAAGAACGCCATCCTGATCATCGATTTCGCGCTCGAGGCGCAGCGCTCGCGCGGGTTGGACGCGGTCGACGCTGTGCGCGAAGCGTGCCTGCTGCGCTTCCGCCCGATCCTGATGACCACGCTGGCCGCCGCGCTGGGCGCGCTGCCCCTGGCGATCGGCTTCGGCGAGGGCGCCGAGCTGCGCCGCCCGCTGGGCATCGCGATCGTGGGCGGCCTGGCGGCCAGCCAAGTGCTGACGCTGCTCACCACGCCCGTCGTCTACGTGGTGCTGGACCGCTTGTCGCGGCGTCGCGGCAATGCCCGCCCGCCGGTGGCGAGTGCCGCCTGACATGTCCCCCTGGCCGAGCATGCGCAACCACGCCTTCCTGATCACCCTGTGCGCGCTGCTGGCCGGCTGCGCGATCGGCCCGAACCATGTCCGCCCCGACGCGCCCGTGCCGACGCAGTGGCGCGAGCGGGTCGCGGCCGAAAGCGCCGAGCTGGCCGAGCTGGCCGGCACGCGCCCCTGGTGGACGCTCTTCGAAGACGAGACGCTGTCGCAACTGGCGCAGCGCGTGGAGGTCTCCAACCAGAACATCGCCGCCTTCGCGGCGGCGTTCACGCGCGCCCGCGCATCGATCGCCGAGCAGCGCGCCGCGCTCTTCCCTCAGCTCACGCTGAACCTGGGCGGCACGCGCTCGCGCACCGCGCGGATCGTGGCGCCCTCGCCCACGGCGGTCGTCTCGCCGGGCGCGATCCGCACCATCTACCAGGGCTCGGTGGGCGCCACGTGGGAAGCCGACGTGTGGGGCCGCGTGTCCCGCGCGATCGAGAGCGCGCGCGCCACGGCCGACGCGAGCGAGTCGGACCTGGCGGCGATCCGACTCACCGCGCAAGCCGATCTGTCCGCCACGTACCTGCAGCTGCGCGCCACCGACGCCGAGATCGAGCTGGTCGAACGCACCGTCGCCGCCTTCGAGCGATCGCTCCGCATCACCCGCAACCGCTACGAGGCGGGCATCGCGCCGCGCACCGACGTGCTGCAGGCCGAGACGCAGCTGGCCAGCGCCCGGGCCGACCAGGCGGGCCTCGCGCAGCGGCGCGCGCAGTTCGAGCATGCGATCGCCGTGCTGGTCGGCGTGGCGCCCGGCGACTTCGCGTTGCCACGCGCGCCTTGGCAACCGACGGTGCCGGCCACGGCCGTGGGCGTCCCGTCGGCGCTGCTGCAGCGGCGCCCCGACATCGCGGCGGCCGAGCGTCGCGTGGCCGCGGCCAACGCGCTGATCGGCGTCGAGCAGACCGCTTACTTTCCTCGACTGGTGCTCAACGGCTCGTTGGGCCGCAGCGCGCTCACCTTGTCGGGGCTGGCCAACGCGGCCGCCTCGGCCTGGTCGCTCGGCACGCAAGTCATCCAGATCGCCTTCAATGCCGGCGCCACGCGCGCCCGCGTCGAGGCGGCGCTGGCCGCGCGAGAAGAGTCCGTCGCCACCTACCGCCAGACCGTGCTGGTCGCGTTCCAGGAGGTCGAGGACCAACTGGCGGCGCTCGACACGCTGGCCGAGCAGCAAGCGCTGCGGCGCGAGGCCTCGCAAGCGGCCGATCTGGCCGAGCAGCAGGTGCTGAACCGGTACGTCGCCGGGCGCGTGGGCTTCGTGGAAGTGGTGGCGGCGCAGGCCACGGCGCTCAACGCGCGCCGCGCCCTGGTGCAGGCGATCGTCGCCCGCCAGGCCGCGGCCGTGGGCTTGATCCAGGCGATCGGCGGCGGTTGGCGGGCAGCGGATTCCGGATGAGATGCGCCTGCTGCTCCAGTACCTGAAGCCGCATTGGCGGCTGGTCGGGCTGGCGCTCGGGCTGGCGGCCATCGCGCAGGTGCTCGCGCTGATCGATCCGATCATCTTCGGCCGCATCGTCGACGAGTACGCCAACCGGCGCGCGGAAAAGAGCGACGACGAACTGGTCGCCGGGGTGCTGTGGCTGCTGGCGCTGGCGTTGGGGATCGCGGTGCTGTCGCGCCTGGCCAAGGCGGTGCAGGAGTACCTCACGCGCCTGGTGGTGCTGCGCTTCGGCACGCAGATCTTCAACGATGGCCTGCGCCAGACGCTTCGGCTGGCCTACGACGAATTCGAGGACCAGAAGAGCGGCGAGACGCTGTCGCTGCTCACCAAGGTGCGCACCGACACCGAGCGCTTCGTCAACGCCTTCGTCAACGTGCTGTTCACCTCGCTGGTGGGGATCGCCTTCCTCGTGTGGTACGCGGTCACCAAGCATTGGGCGCTGGTGCCGGTGTTCGTGATCGGCGTGCTGGTGATGGGCGGGTTGACCGGCGTGCTCAGCCGCGAGATCAAGGCGCAGCAGCGATCGATCGTGCGCGAGACCGCGCGCAACTCGGGCTTCATCACCGAGTCCCTGCGCAACGTCGAGCTGATCAAGAGCCTGGGCTTGACCTTTCCCGAGATCCGCCGGCTGCAGGCGCGCACCGAGCATCTCTTCGGGCTGGAGATGGCCAAGGTCAAGCGCATCCGCGTGCTGTCGTTCCTGCAGGGCACGACGCTGTCGGTGCTGAGGCTGTCGGTGCTCTTCGCGCTGCTGTGGTTGATCTTCCGCGACATCCTGAGCACCGGCGAGCTCATCGCGATGCAGTTCATCTCGGTCGCGATCCTGGCGCCGCTGCAGGATCTGGGCAACCTGATCCTCTTCTGGCGCGAAGCCGAGGCTTCGATGTCCAGCTTCCATCGGCTGATGGCCCGTCCCGTGGAGCGGCGGCCGGACGACGCGGTGGAGATCGGCCCGGTGACCAAGGTGCGCTTTTCGCGCGTGACGTTCAGCCACCGCGGCGCCACGCAACACGCGGTCGAGGACATCTCGTTCGCCGCCGAGTTGGGCGAGACGCTGGCCTTCGTCGGCCCGTCGGGCTCGGGCAAGTCGACGCTGGTCAAGCTGCTGGTCGGGCTGTACCGCCCGGCCGAAGGCGAAGTCTTCTACAACGCGACCTCGACGCGCGAGCTGCGCTACAACCAGGCGCGTCGCCAGATCGGTTTCGTGACGCAGCAGCCGCTGCTTTTTGCCGGCACGCTGCGCGAGAACCTCTTGTTCGTGAAGCCGGACGCGACCGACGCCGAGATGATCGAGGCGTTGGACCAGGCCGACTGCGCCACCCTGCTGCAGACCGAGGGCGACCCGCTCGGCACGCCGATCGGCGAGTCCGGCGGCAAGCTCTCCGGCGGCGAGCGCCAGCGCGTGTCGATCGCTCGGGCGCTGTTGCGCAAGCCGCGCCTCTTGATCTTCGACGAGGCCACCTCGGCGCTGGATTCCCTGTCCGAAGAGCGCATCACCGACACCGTGCGGACCATTTCGGCGCGGCGCGAGCAGATCACGCTCCTGATCGCGCACCGGCTGTCGACCGTGATGCACGCCGATGCCATCCTGGTGCTGGAGAAGGGCCGCATCGTCGAGCGCGGCGACCACGCGTCGCTGCTGGCGAGCAAGGGGCTCTATTACGCGATGTGGCGACAGCAGATCGGCGAGCGGCGCCCACCGCGGCACGGCGAGGGCGCTGCGGGCGCGCGAGCCGCCCGCGAGCCGCACGGCGACGATGCCGACCTCGACGAGGACCTGGCGCCGGACACCGTGGCCGGGCAGCGGTATCCGATCAAATGAACGTCCGATGGGTTCGGCGGGCTCAATGCTCGCCGCGCTCCTCGGCCGCATGGTGGCCGGGCGATCCGCCCTTGCTGCGTCCCTTCTGCTCGGTCGCCGCCGCCGGCTGGCCGCCTTCGAGCCCGGTCTTGTGGGCGTTGGCTTCGTCCGAATCGACCGTCGAGGCGCTGGGGCCCTTGCCGTCGCCTTCGAGTTCGGTGGGGCGCTGGCCGCTGGGCGGGGTGTGGCGCGACGGGTCGCGCGGGTTCTTGGCCATCTCGGCTCTCCTGATGCGGGTTGGGAGGTTTCCGTGGCGAGCATCCCCCGTGCCTTGCGGGGTGGATGCCGGAACCGTCCTACGCGCGGACGCGGGGCGGATCCCTTCGTTGTGCGGCGCGACGCCGGGACACACTCTTTCTTCCGGGCATTCGGCGACTCGAAGGAGGCTCCATCATGCGTGACCGAGACGACTACGACCGCGATTCGCGGCGACCCGCCGCCGGCGATCAGGCGCGCTGGGGCACCCAAGACCGCGAAGGGTCGGAGCGCGATCCCTCCGGCCGTCTGGGCGCCGACCGGGTCAACGAGTTCGGCGGCGAGGACACCCAGCGCGAGTACCAGCGCCAAGGCGGCTGGAGCGAAAGCGCCCGAGGCGGCTACGAGCATGGACAGGGCGAATACGGCGGACAAGCGCGCTATGGCGGCGGTGCGGCAGGACAGAGCAGCGGCCAGCAGGGGCGCACCGGCCGCGTCAACGAGTTCGGGGGCGCACACACGCGCGACGATCGCGACATGAACGCCCCCCGCGGTGCCGGTCCGATGGGCGGCCGCCCGCTGAGCGATTCGACCGGTCGCATGGGCGAGCACGAGTGGAGCGGGCGCCACGAGCCCACGGGCGGCGGCAGCGACTACCGCACCGGCGGCACCGACTGGATGGGCGGCGCCATGAGCGACTACGCCGGTCCGCGCGTGCGCCGCGGGCCGAAGAACTGGACCCGGTCGGACGACCGCATCCGCGACGACCTGTGCGAGCGGCTCTCGCACATGCACGACATCGACGCGTCGGACGTGTCGGTCACCGTGCACTAGGGGCATGTGCGGCTCGAGGGCACCGTGCCCGAGCGGCGAATGAAATACCGCATCGAGGACCTGGCCGACCGCTGCGCGGGCGTGCAGGACGTCGAGAACCTCGTGCGCGTGGCGCGCCAGGGCACGGGGCTGTTCGGTGTGCCCATGGGCAGCAACAGCCTCACCGGCCCCGAGCACATGCGGCGCTTCTCCGAAATGCCGATGAGCGAGATGGGTTCGGTCGAGCCGCTGCGGGCCGCGCAGCGCACCGACTCGAACGCGCACCGCACGGCCCGCGGCGGGCTGCTGAGCCGGCTCTTCGGCTTCGACCTCGGCGCCAAGGTGCGTGACGTGATGACCCGCGACCCGCAGGTCGTCTCGCCGCAATCCACGGTGCAGCAGGCCGCGGCGTTGATGAAGCGGCTCGACGTGGGCGTCGTGCCGGTGTGCGACGGCCAGAAGCTGCAGGGCATGGTGACCGACCGCGACATCGCGGTGCGCGCGGTGGCCGAAGGCAAGGCGCCCGACGCGACGCCCGTGTCGGAGGTGATGACGCGCGAGGTGCACTGGTGCTACGAGGACGAGGACATCGACAAGGTCCTCGACAAGATGGGCGGCCTGCAGATCCGACGCATCCCGGTGATCGAGCGCGACACCAAGCGGCTGGTCGGCATCGTGTCGCTGGGTGACCTGGCGGTCGAGGACCGCGGCGACGTCGACAGCGCGCTGCAGCAGATCTCGACGCCGGCGCAGCCGGACCGCGCCTCGTAGCCGGGGTTTGCGGCGAAGGCGCCCAGGGCGGGTCCAGGATTCGACCATGACCGATGCGGGCCGTGAGCGCGAGCGCATGGTCGAGCGGCAGATCGCCGCCCGCGGCGTGACCGACCCGCGCGTGCTCGACGCGATGCGGCGCGTGCCGCGCGAGGACTTCGTCCCGCCGAGCTTGCGCGAGTTCGCGTTCGAGGATGCCCCGCTCGGCATCGGCGAAGGCCAGACCATCTCGCAGCCCTACATCGTCGCGCGCATGCTGGAAGCGGCCGCGATCGGGCCCGACGACCGGGTGCTGGACGTGGGTGCCGGCTCGGGTTACGCGACCGCGGTGGCCAGCCGCCTCGCGCGGCGGGTGCACGCCATCGAGCGCATCGCATCGCTGGCCGATGCCGCCCGCGAGCGCCTGCGCGCGGCCGGCTGCGACAACGTGGAATTGCGCACCGGCGACGGCACGCTCGGCTGGCCTGGGGCCGCGCCCTTCGATGCGATCCTCGTTGCCGCCGGCGGGCCCGAAGTCCCCAAGGCGCTGCGCGAGCAGCTGGCCATCGGCGGGCGGTTGGTGATGCCGGTGGGCGACACGCAGGACATCCAGCGCCTGCTGCGCATCACCCGTACCGACGAGCACCGCTTCGACGAGCAGTTCCTGGGCGACGTGCGCTTCGTCCCCCTCATCGGCGAGCAGGGTTGGACCGACAAGACGGAAAAAGGGGGACAGACACCATTTTCCGATCCGCCGCCCACGTCCCGAGACGCCCCGCTTCCCCAACGCATCGCCGCCGCCGCCATCCCGCTCGCCGCCCTGGACGACGACGGCTTCGCCGACCCCTTCGAGCGGTTCGCCGGCACCCGCGTCGTGCTCCTGGGCGAAGCGAGCCACGGCACCAGCGAGTTCTACCGCGCCCGCGCCCGGATCACGCAGCGGCTGATCGCGCGGCACGGCTTCAATATCGTGGCGGTCGAGGCCGACTGGCCGGACGCCGCGGTGCTCAACCGCCACGTGCGTGGGCTGCCGCCGCGCGACGGCGCCGAGCCGCCCTTCACGCGCTTTCCCACGTGGATGTGGCGCAATCGCGAAGTGGCGGTCTTCGTCGAGTGGCTGCGCGCGCGCAACGCGGGCCGCCCAGCCGGCGAGCAGGCCGGCTTCTACGGGCTGGATCTCTACAACCTGAACGCGTCGATGCGCGCGGTCATCGACTACCTGGATCGCGTCGACCCCGAGGCCGCCAGGGTGGCGCGCGAGCGTTACGCGTGCCTCACGCCCTTTCGCAGTGCCCCGCAGGCCTACGGCCGCATGGCGCTGACCAAGGGCTACGCGCCCTGCGAGCAGGCGGCCGTGGCGATGCTGCGCGAATTGCTCGGCAAGCGGCTGGAGTACGCGGCCGGCGACGGCGAGAGCTTCCTCGACGCGGCGGCCAACGCGCGCCTGGTGCGCGACGCCGAGGCGTATTACCGCGTCATGTACTACGGCAGCGCCGAGAGCTGGAACCTGCGCGACACGCACATGTTCGAGACGCTCACGCAATTGCTGGATGCGCACGGCCCCGATTCGCGCGCAGTCGTGTGGGCGCACAACAGCCACATCGGCGACGCCCGCGCCACCGACATGGGGTGGACCCGGGGTGAGCTCAACATCGGGCAGTTGTGCCGCGAGCGATTCGGCGACCAGGCCGCGCTGATCGGCTTCGGCACCCACGCCGGCCATGTCGCCGCGGCCAGCGACTGGGACGCGCCGATGGAGGTCAAGCGCATCCGCCCGTCCTTGGCCGACTCCTACGAACGCCTGTGCCACGACAGCGCCGTGCCGCGCTTCCTGCTGCCGCTGGCGGCCGACCGCCCTGTCGCCCAGCGTCTGCTCGAACCCCGCCTGGAGCGCTTCATCGGCGTCATCTACCGCCCCGAGACCGAGCGCTGGAGCCACTATTCGGAGGCTTGCCTGCCGCAGCAGTTCGATGCCTGGGTCTGGTTCGACGAGACCACGCCCGTCACGCCGCTGCCGGGCGCCGGCGAAGCCCCACCCGCCGACGCAGACGACCCGAGCCGAGACGACCTCTATCCCTTCGGGTTGTGACGGGGGCTTTCGGGATCGATCGTTGCCAGCCTCCACCCTTCCACCTGCATCTTCCAGCAAGGAGAAACGCCATGCGCGTACGCGAGATGATCTCGACCCATCCCGACGTGAAGGGCAACGTCAACGAAGCGCTGGTGCGCTGCATCGAGGACTGCTACGACTGCGCGCAGGCCTGCACCAGCTGCGCCGACGCCTGCCTGGCCGAGCCGATGGTCCAGCAGCTGGTGCAATGCATCCGCTACGACCTGGATTGCGCCGACCTCTGCGCGGCCGCGGGCGCCATCGCCAGCCGCCGGGCGGGCTCCAACGAGGAGACGATCTGCCGCGTGCTGGAGGCCTGCGCGACCGCCTGCCGCTTGTGCGGTGACGAGTGCGAAAGCCACGCGAAGATGCACGAGCATTGCCGCATCTGCGCCGAGGCGTGCCGGCGCTGCGAAAAGAGCTGCAGGGAGGCGGTGCAGAGCATCGGCGCCTGATCGGCACCATCGCGAGCGGGAGGGCCCACCGCCCGTGGCGCAGGTGTCAGCCGCTTAGGCGCGGTTCGGCGAGCCGCGGTTGCAGCATGCCGGCTGCCCTCCAGAGTCCAGCCGCAAGATAGGCCATGCCGCCGGGCACCCACATGATCAGGCCGCCCAGTTGTTGGTCGGCCAGCGGCGCGAACCCGTGCGCGGGCGCTGTCGCCAGGTACGGCGCATACCAAACGGTCGGCGCGAAGGTCAGCAGCGCGCCTAGCAGGCCGGTGTGCAGCATCGTCGCGAACAGCCACAGCGCGGCCAGTGCGTCGCGGCGCCGGTCGCGGCGCGCCGCAAGCAGCGACCACCAGAAAAGCGTCGCGGCGAACAGGAAGCTCGCGTGCTGCAGCGTGTGGATGTCCGCGTTGCGCAGCCCGGCGGAAAATGCCGCCGGCGCGTGCCAACCCCACAAGACCGCGGCCTGCACCGAGAAGGCGCACGCGGGCGAAGACAGCGCGCGCCAGGGCCGGCGCAACCAGCGCGTCGCCGGCCGCGCCACGCGCCGACGCAGCGGTGCGGGCAGCGCCCACAGGAACACCGGCAGCGGCCGGCCCAGCACGAGCAGCGGCGCGGCCGCGAGCATCAGGATCTCGTGCTGCACCATGTGGACCCAGAAGAGGCGCTCGGCCAGCGCGTCGATCGGCGACAGCAGCGCCACGACGAGCTGCAGCCAGCCGCACGCGAAGGCGATCGCCTGCGCCAGGCGCAGGTTGCGTCCGAGGCGCGACGCGCGCCACAGCGCGACGAAGCCCATCCCGTAGAGCAGCGCCGACCACAGCAGCGGCACCGCCACCCAGGGTTCGAGCGACCAGGGAGCGGCTTGCGCCCCCGTCTCCGGCCACCCCGCCGGCGCATGCGCGATGGCCGACGCCGGCAGCGCCGCCGCGACCGCGGCCACCGCGGCCACCGCGGCCAACGCCCGTGGCCGGCGGCCATCGCCGCGCCCGGGCCGCTCGCCGCCGGCACCGTCAGCGCAGCGTGTACAGATAAGCGGCGATATCGCGCGCATCGCGGTCGGTCAGGCCCAGGTCCGGCATCGCGCTGCGCGGGTTGACCTCGCGCGGCTCGCGCAGCCAGCGGACCATGTTCTCCGGCGTGTTGGGCAGCACGCCGGCGAGCACGGCGCGCGTGCCGATCGCCTCGAGCGGCGGGCCCACCGGCGCCGAGCCCGCGCGCTCGGTACCGGGGATGTGGTGGCAGGCGGTGCATACGTACTGGTAGATCGCGACGCGCCCGCGCACGACGTCGCCGATCGGGGCCAGCGTCGCGCCGGCTGCCGGCGGCGTCGAGCGCGCGGGCTTCGCGACGAAGTCGAACTCGCGCGTCGCGCCCGGCGGACGGGCGATCGCGATGGCGATCGACCGCGCCGCGCGGGAGGCCTCCGCACGCGCCGCCTCCTCGCTCGCCCGGGCGGCGGCCTTGGCGGGCTCGCCGGGCACCGCGCCATCCGTCAATGGCGCGCCCTCTTCGCGCTCGGCAGCGGCCGCGCCGTGCCGCACGGGCGTCGCGTCGCCCACCGCCCGCACCATCGCCTCGTACTCGAGCGGGGCGAGCCACGGCAGCCGCATCGTGAACGCCGTGATCGCCCACATCTCGTCCTCGCTCAACCGGAACGCCCAGGCCGGCATGCCGGACATCTTGATGCCGTGCTTGATCACCCAGAAGACCTCGTTGGCCGGCCACTCGCGCGCGGTGTGCGACAAGGGCGCGGGGTGCGGCACCATGCCGAGCGCGAAGGCCTCGGGCGCCACGCCCGGCGCGCCGTGGCACTGCAGGCAGTGCCGTTGGTAGAGCACGAGGCCGCGGCGCACCAGCGCCTCGTCATCCAGCGGCGGCGCGACGATGTCCTCGGCATGCTCGTCGACCGAGCGCGTCATGCCGATCGCGAGGAACTTGTAGGTGATCTCGAGGTGTGGCCGCAGCGCGCCGACGTTGTAGAGGCCCAGGTAGAGCGCGACGCCGGCGCCGCCGGCAACCACCGCGATCATCGTCGCGATGGTCATCAGCACGTGCTTGACGCGCGTGCGCTTGCGCACGTGCGGGTGCGCGGTCGGCGGCGGCGGGGCCGGATCGGTCGGAGGCTTCGGGTCTGCCATGAGCGCGCCTCACTTCTTCTGGAGCAGGTAGGCGGCCATGTCGCGCGCCTGCGGCTCGGTGACGCCCAGGTCGGGCATCGCCGTCAACGGATCGATCGCCTGCGGATCCAGGATCCAGCGCACGAGGTTGTCCGGCGTGTTGGGAACCACGCCCGCCAGGTAGACCCGCTCGTGCAGCTTCGCAAGCGGCGGGCCGACGTTGCCCTCGGCGGCGGCCACGCCGGGGATGCGGTGGCACGCGCCGCAGCCGAACTGGCGCAGCAGCAGCCGGCCGCGGTCCACATCGCCGCCGGGGACGGCCACGCGCGGCGGCTGGTTCGTGAGCCCGTCGCAGCCCACCAACGCGGCCGCAATCGACGCGAGACCGGCCAAGCGCGCCAGCCTGCCCACGCGGGCGGCTCGGCTCATCCCGCGCTCATCCACAGGTGGGAACGATCAGCACGGGAATCGCCTCCAGCAGCATCGCGAAGGCGGCCATCGCGCACAGCGTCGCGGTCAGCCACGGCGCCAGCCGGTCGCGCCGGCGCCCGCGCCAGGCGGCGAACCCCACGCGCGCAACGACGGCGATGCAGGCGATCGTGGCGAGCGCCGCGGTCCACGCCACGATCGCCGCGCCGGGCCCGCCCGCCGCGTCCAGGCGCCGCGCGCAGACGAGCGCGGTCGTGCCGTACAGGACGAGGAAGTGCAGCGCCCACACGATCAAGCCGGTGCCGATCCACAGCAGCGTCCACGCGGAGCGCTCGGCGTCGCCCATCGCTCAGCCCGCCACCCGAGGAAAGCCGTGCAGCAGCACGAGCCCGACGAGCCCCTGCGCGACCATGTAGTGCCACATCAGCCTCGTGTTGTCGAAGGTGACGCGGCGCCGCGCATCCAGCAGCCCGGCCACAGAGCGTGCGATCGTGTAAGCGGCCATCAGCGAGGCGACCGCGACGAAAAAGCCCTGCAGCCCGCTCGTCAGATGCACGATCGCGCCGTAGGAGGACGCCGTGGGCGACAGTCCCGTGCCCAGTTGTCCGGTCGCCTCGACCGCGACGGCCGCCACCGCCAGCGGCACCGCCAGCCCGAGCGCGATGCGCACGGGCCAGTGGCGGTCGCGCCGCAGCGCCGCGCCGGCCGATGCGACCGCGGCGCTGCTCGCGACCAGCAGCGCGGCCGACGCGAACGGATACGCGGCCGCCGGCAGCGCCTCGATCGCCGGCCACAGCCGCGGCGACACCATCCACAGGTACAGGTACGAAAAGACGTGGCACAGGTAGAGCGACGACGACACGAGGATCAGGATCACCATCGCCCACCAGGAATGCGACGCCGGGCCGGTCAGGTAGACCGGCAGGCGAATGTTCCCGCCGATCGGCAGCGGCGCGTGCGTCGGCCCCGGGTCGGTCTCCCACAGCCACCACATCAGCGCGGCCAGCGCGATCACGGCGCACGTCAGCGACGGCAGGTAGAGCTTGACCGTCAGCAGCAGGAAGAACGCGGCCGTGAACACCGCCGCGAGCAGCGTCGGCAGGCTCGGCCCGGGCATCTGCAGCAGCGCTTGCGGCCGCGCGTCGATCGGGCTCGTGAGGATGGTCTCGCGCCCGCCGGTGACGGTGTTGGGCAGGTAGTAGCGGCCCTGCTCGACGTCCTCGGCCAGGTTCGGCTGATCCCACAGCGGGTCGCGGCTGGTGACGATCGGGACGCTGCGGTTCGAGTAGTTGCCATTGGGAAGCCATTCCAGCGTGCCGGCGTTCCAGACGTTGCCGGCGTTCTCCTCGCCCGCGATGCGGAAGTTGCGCGCCATGTCGATGACCAGCAGCAGCACGCCCGCGCCGATCAGCGCCGCGCCCGCGGTCGACAGCAGGTTCGGCAACTCCAGCCCCAGGCCCGCCTCGTACGTCCAGACGCGCCGCGGCATGCCCGCCAGACCCGCGAAGTGCATCGGGAAGAACGCGAGGTGGAAGCCCGTGAAGACCAGCCCGAAGACCCAGCGGCCGAGCCGCTCGGACAACGCGCGCCTGCTGGCGTACGGCACCCAGTAGTAGAGCGCGGCGAACAGCGGCATCACCATCCCGCCGAACAGCACGTAGTGCAGGTGCGCCACGACGAAGTACGTGTCGTGCGCCTGCCAGTCGAAGGGCACGATCGCCACCATCACGCCGGACAGCCCGCCCACCACGAAGGTGAACACCGCCCCCAAGGAGAACAGCGCGGGCGTCGTGAACTTGATGCGCCCTTCGGCCGAGGCGAGCGTCGCGATCCAGGAGAAGACCTGGATGCCGCTGGGGATCGACACCGCCATGCTGGCGGCCGAAAAGAAGCTCAGCGACAGCTGCGGGATGCCGGTGGCGAACATGTGGTGCACCCACAGCCCGAAGCTGAGCGCGCCGGTGGCCACCAGCGCCAGCACCACCAACCGGTAGCCGACCAGCGGGCGTTGCGCGACGGTGGGCACGATCATCGACAGCATGCCGGCGGCCGGCAGGAAAATGATGTAGACCTCGGGGTGGCCGAAGAACCAGAACAGGTGCTGCCACAGCAGCGGATCGCCGCCGCGGTCGGCGAGGAAGTACGGCCAGCCGAAGGCGCGCTCGACCTCCAGCAGCACGGTTGCGAAGATGATCGCCGGAAAGGCGAAGACGATCATCCCGGCGAACACCAGCATCGCCCAGGCGAAGATCGGGATGCGGTCGAGCGTCATGCCCGGCGATCGCGTGCGCAGCACGCCCACGATGATCTCGATCGCGCCGGCGATCGCCGAAATCTCGATGAAGCCGATGCCCAGCAGCCAGAAGTCGGCATTGATGCCTGGCGAATAGCGCTCGCTGGTCAGCGGCGGGTACATGAACCAGCCGCCATCGGGCGCCACGCCGAAGAAGATCGACGTGAAGAACACCAGCCCGCCCACGAAGTAGGCCCAGAACGCGTAGGCCGACAGCCGTGGAAAGGGCAGGTCGCGCGCGCCCAGCATGTTCGGCAGCAGCAGCACGCCCATCGCCTCGACTGCCGGCACGGCGAACAGGAACATCATCACGGTGCCGTGCATCGTGAAGAGCTGGTTGTAGAGGTTCTGCGTGACGAGGTCGTTGCCCGGCACGGCGAGCTGCGCGCGCATCAGCAGCGCCAGCAGCCCGGCCAGCAGGAAAAAAAGCAGCGCCGTGCCGAGGTAGAAGGTGCCGATGTAGTTGTTGTTGACCACCGTCAGGAAGCGCCAGCCGCGCGGCGGCTGCCAGATGCGCTTGAGCCGCTCCAGTTCGCCGGCTGGCCGCGGCAGGTCGTTGGGCAAGCCGCCGGCGCGCGCCAGCAGCTCGCGCGCCGGGTCGTCGGCCGCCAGACCGGCGAGCGAGTCGGTCGATGCGCTCACTTGAGGCTCTCCAGCCAAGCGGCCAGCGCCTGCAGGTCCTCGCCGCTCAGCACGCGGAACTCGGGCATCAGGTTGCCGGGCTTGAGGTCCTGGTTCGAACCGATCCAGCCGGCCAGCGTGCCGACGTTGTTCGGCAGGATGCCGGCGCCCAGCGTCAGCCGGCCGCCGACGTGGGTCAGGTCCGGGCCGCGCTCCCCGGCGGCGGGCGTGCCGCGCACCACGTGGCAGGTCGCGCAGCCGGTGGCCAGGAACAGCTCGCGCCCGCGTGCGAGTTGTGCGTTCGCGGGCTCCGGGGCGGGCGCACGCTGCGCTTGCCGCCAGCGCTCGAAGTCACCCCGCGGCTCGACCATCACCGCGAAGGCCATCAGCGCGTGCGCGCCGCCGCAGTACTCGGCGCACTGGCCGCGCAGCCGACCGACGCGCTCGGCGCGCAGCCGCAGCCGGTTGTCGTGGCCGGGGATCATGTCGAGCTTGCCGGCCAAGTTGGGCACCCAAAAGCTGTGGATCACGTCGGCGCCGCGCAGCCGCAGCTCAATGGGCGTGCCCACCGGCAGACGGATCTCGTTGGCGGTGACGAAGTCGACCTCACCGCGCGCATCCAGGTAATGCACCCGCCACCACCACTGCTCGCCCACCACCTCGATCACGACCGCGGGCGGCTCGTCGGCGGCCAGCCGTGCGGCCACGACCAGCGTGTAGACCAGAAGCGCCGTGAGCACCACCGCCGGAAACAGCACGCCACCCACCACGATGGCGCGCCGCTCGGCCAGCCAGCGCCGCCGCCGCGGCGGCGCGAACACCGCGGTCAGGCCCAGCGCCGTGACGATGAGCGCGACCAGCGCGCCGCCCACGAACATCATCCGGCCGAGATCGGCGATGCGCTGCGCATCGGGCCCCCAGGCGTTGAACGAGGACTGGATGGTGCCGCAGCCGCCGGCCAGCGCGCCGGCGCAGGCGATCACGACAGCGCGCGCCGCGGCAGCCCATGCGTACTGGCGCGGGTGCCGCGCAGCGCGGCCGGCCATGGAGCTTCGTGAACGGGGAATCATCCAGCCATCGCGACGGAAGCGTCGTCCGCGACCAATTAGCAGGTTCCGCGCCCATGACACCGCGCCATGACGCGCCCAGGCAGGCCGCAGCACTGCAGCGGGGCCCGAACCTTGCACCGGCCAAGGGAGTCGCATGGGCCGACCGCGCCGATCGCTCCCATCAAGCCCCGTGTTCAAGAACCTGCCCTTGTGGGCTAATGCCGCCCTGTTCCTGGCCTCGGCCGCGGTCGTGTGGCTCGCCGGCTCCCGCCTGGCCCGTTATGTCGATGCGATCGCCGACAAGACCGGCATCGGTCGCCAGTTCCTCGGCATCCTGCTGCTGGGTGGCGTCACTTCGTTGCCCGAGCTGGCGAGTTCGGCGACCGCGACGCTGACCGGTTCGCCCGCGCTGGCGGTCAACGGCGTGCTGGGCAGCGCGGCCGTCAACGTGCTGTTGCTGGCGGTCGCCGACGCGGTATTCGGACGCAATGCGCTCACCTCCACCCCGGGCACGCCGCAGGTGATGCTCCAGGCGGTGCTGGGCATCGTCTTGCTGTCGCTGGTCGTGGGGGCCGTCGTCGCGGGCGACGTCCTCGTGCTCGGCATCGGCGCCTTCAGCTGGGCGATGCTGGCGGGCTATGTTGGTGCGGTCTGGCTGCTCGCCAAGGCCAAGGACCTGCATTCTTGGCGGCCCGAACGCGGCGGGCAGGACGAGCAGGGCCCGTCGCCCGACGCCGGGTCGCAGTCGACCGGTCGGCTGTCGGCCAAGACGGCCGCAGCCGGCGCGGTGATCCTGGTCGCCGGCTACGTGCTGGCGCAATCGGGCGACGCCATCGCGCGCCAGACCGGGCTCGGCCAAGGCTTTTTCGGCGCCGTCTTCCTCGGGCTGGCCACGTCGCTGCCCGAGCTGAGCACCGTGATCGCCTCGGTTCGCCTGCGCCGCTACGAGATGGCGATGGCCGACGTGTTCGGCACCAACCTCTTCAACGTCACGATCGTCGTGCTCATCGACGCGCTGCACGGCGGCGAGCCCGTGCTCACCGAGGTCAGCCGCAGCGCCGGCTTCGGCGCCCTGCTGGCGATCCTGCTGACGGCGATCTTCCTGGTCGGGATGATCGAGCGGCGCGACCGCACGGTGCTGCGCATGGGCATCGACTCGCTGCTCGTTCTGGGCTGCTATCTGGGGGGCGTGGTGGTGCTGTACCTGATCGGGTAGCGCCTCGGTCGCCGGTGGGCGCGCCAGTGCGCTCGGCATGGCCCATGGCATGTCCCTTGCCGCAATCTTGAATGCATCGTCCCTCACAGGAGGCCCGCCATGCCGGCCGGATCCAGCCCCAAGCGCGAGCGTGAATACAAGGAACTCAAGACCGAATTCAAGAAGGAGGGCCGCTACAAGGGCCGCGAAGAAGAGGTGGCCGCGCGCATCGTGAACAAGCAGCGCGCTCAGCACGGCGAGGCAAAGAGCAGCAGCAGCAGCGGCTCGGGCGCGTCGAAGAAGAGCAGCGGCAGCGCCAAGAAGGGCCAAAAGAAGAGTTGATGCACGGCCGATGGCGGCCCGGCGAGATCCCGGCGCGACGGCTCGTCATGATCGCAGGCACCCGCCTCAGCCGGGGAACACCCCGTCGCCGAGGTCGGTGGGCGCGCGCTCGATGCGCGCGCCCGAGCGTGTGCGCCATGCGTCCGGCTGGCGCCCGAAGGGCAGCGCAAGCGAGGCCGCGAGCCCCGGCGTGGCCGCGCCGCGCCAGCGCGGCACGCCGATCTCGATCCGGTCCTGCGGCACGTCGACGCGGATCGTGCCGTGCAGCCAGTCCCACACACTCAGGCCGCTGGACCAGTTCGAGTCCGTCTCCTCGCGAACGACCGAGTGGTGGATGCCGTGCAGCCGCGGCGTCGTGAGGACGCGGACCAGGCGCCGCTCCAGCGCGAGCGGCAGCCGCAGGTTCGAGTGGTGCAGCAGCACGGACGCGAAGAAGAAGCGCTGCCACGCCTCGAGCGCCCGCGGGCTCGCGCCGCATGCGCGCACCTGCAGCGCGCGCCACGGCACCGACAGCAGCATGTCGGCCGCATGGAAGCGCAGCGCGGTCGTCATGTCCATGTCCGCGTCGGCGTGGTGCACGACGTGGAAGCGCCACAGGAAAGGCACCCGGTGGGTCAGCACATGCCACGCGTAGATCGTGTAGTCGAGCAGCGCGAAGGCGAGCGCATCGCGCGCCCACGCGGGCAGTGGGGGCGCCTGCGAGAGACCGAGCCGCTCGCGCGCCACGCGCTCGGCGAGTGGCTCGACGAGCGGGCGCTGCACGACCTGGACCACGGCGAGGCTCGCCGCGCCGAGGGCGAGGTTGCGCAGCGTGCGTGCGGGCTCGCCGCGCGGCGGCGCGCGCAGCCGCCATCGCTTCTCGGCAAGGAAGAGGGCGCCTGCAGCGAGCAGCAGCGCAGCGGCGCCGATCCACGATGGCAGGTGGGCGCGCGGGCGCGCGGCACGGGCGCCGGGCGGGCGGGAAGGGATGGGCGGGACGTGGCGCAAGCGGGGTGGCTCCTCAGGATGGTCGATGCGGCCTGCGCGCGAGCGCGCCGACGCCGAGCGCTTCGAGGCCGGTCGTCTCGACGCCGAGCGCTTGAAGGTTGCCACGCGGCACTGGCGCCCGGCCAGCAGCACGCCGAAGATCGCCTCCGAGAAGCGAAATCAGCGTGCGCACGCCGGGCATGAGGCGCTCGCGCGGCGTCGGGTACGTCGCTTGCGACGCCATGCCGTTCCGCAGCCCCTTTCCGGCCCGCGGCTGCGCGCACCGAGCCGCGCGGCGCCGGCGCCCCACTTGCCTGGAGTCCCCATGAAAGCCGTCGTCTTCCACGGGATCGGAGACATCCGCCTCGACGAGGTGGCCGATCCGCAGATCGAACATCCCACCGACGCGATCGTGCGGTTGACCGCCAGCGCGATCTGCGGCACCGACCTGCACTTCATCCGCGGCACGATGAGCGGGATGGAGCCGGGCACGATCCTCGGCCACGAGGGCGTGGGCGTGGTCGAGCAACTCGGCGACGGCGTGCGCAACCTCTCGATCGGCGAACGCGTGGTGATCCCCTCGACGATCGCCTGCGGCACCTGCTCGTACTGCCGCGCCGGCTATTTCGCCCAGTGCGACAACGCCAACCCCAACGGGCCCAGCGCCGGCACCGCCTTCTATGGCGGCCCGAAGGCGTCCGGATCCTTCCACGGGCTGCAGGCCGAGCGCGCGCGCATCCCCTACGCGCACGTGAACCTGGTCAAGCTGCCCGACGAGGTGAGCGACGAGCAGGCGATCCTGTTGTCGGACATCTTCCCCACCGGCTGGTTCGGCGCCGATCTGGCCGACATCGAGCACGGCCGCACCGTGGCGGTGTTCGGCTGCGGGCCGGTCGGGCAGTTCGCGATCGCAAGCGCCAAGCTGATGGGCGCGGGCCGCGTGATCGCGGTCGACCGCCTGCCCGACCGCCTGGAGATGGCCCGCGCGCAGGGCGCCGAGTGCGTGAATTTCGAGCAGGAAGATCCGGTGGCCATGATCCTGCACCTGACCGGCGGCATCGGCGTGGACCGGGCGATCGACGCGGTGGGCGTCGACGCGCAGCATGCGCATCATGGTCCGGCGGCCGAGAAAGCCCAGCAGCAAGCCGCGCAATTCGAGCAGGAAGTCCAACAGGTGGCGCCCGAGCAGCATCCGCACGACGGCAACTGGGAGCCGGGCGATGCTCCCAGCCAGGCGTTGCGCTGGGCGGTGCAGGCGCTGGCCAAGGCGGGGACGCTGTCGATCATCGGCGTGTATTCGCCGCAATCGGAAAGCTTTCCGATCGGGCAGGCGATGAACAAGAACCTGACGATCCGCATGGGCAACTGCAACCACCGCAAGTACATCCCCAAGCTCATCGAGCTGACTCGCACCGGGGTCATCGACCCGACCCGCATCCTCACGCAGCGCGAGCCGCTCACCGACGTGATCGCGGCTTACCAGGCTTTCGACAAGCGCCAGCCCGGCTGGATCAAGGTCGAACTGCAGCCCGCGCAACGACCAGGCACTTGACCTGGACCGACTCGCCCCCACCCGGACGCGCATCAGTTCCGCTGCTCCAGATCGGTGACGAGGCGCTTCATCTCGGCGATCTCGCGCTCCTGCGCCTCGATGATCTCGTCGGCGAGCTTGCGCACGCGGGGATCCGAGATTCCGGCGCGCTCGCTCGTCAGGATCGCGATCGAATGATGCGGGATCATCGCCTTCATGTAGTCGACGTCACCGACTGTCGCCTGGCTGCGCACAAGCCACAGCGACAGCGCGAACACCGCGATGGACCCGCCGAAGATCCCGATGTTGAGCGCACGGTTGCGGTACATGCCCAGCATGTACGCGAGCATGATCACCGACATCGCCGCGCCCATCAAGAGCGCCATCCAGGCCCGCGTCTCGCTCCAGAAGACATGCTCGAGCGCGTAGGTGTTCAGGTACATGAGCCCGTACATGACCGCGGTCGAGGTCGCGATCATTGCGGCAAAACGCCAGTAGGACATCTGCATCCCGGCTCTTCCTCTTAAGTGTCGTGAGGCGTGGCGACGGCCTTTGGGTCACGGGGCACGTACCGTACCCGGACGCGCCGGCCGCCGCCCGAGCCCTCGGCCGCCGCAGGCCTGCGTCTTGCGACACCTGTCGCTCATGCCTGGAAAAAGGTGATCGTGATGAAGCAGCGTCCGAATCGCAGTCTGGTCGCAACGGCACTGGCCGCTTGCTTGGGGTTGAGCGGCTCGCTCGTGTCGATTGGTGCGTCGGCGCAGCAGCCGGGTACGGGCGCCTCGTCCGCGGCCGCGACGGCGAACGCATCGCAGCCGATGCGCGACGCGCGTGCGAGCAAGCTGATCGGCATGAGCGTGCGCAACGCCCAGGGCGACAACGTCGGCGAGATCAAGGATCTGGTCGTCGACGTGCGCGACGGTCGCGTCCGCCACGCGGTGCTGTCGTCTGGCGGCTTCCTCGGTTTGGGCGACCGATTGTTCGCCTATCCGATGAGCGCCTTCCGGACCTCGGCCGATCGCGACGATCTGGTCCTCGCGGTCGACCGCGAGCGGTTGAAGGAGCAGCCCGGCTTCGAATCGAGCCGCTGGCCCGACCTGCGCGAGTACGCCGGCGTCGTCGACCGCTTCTTCGCGCGCCTGGGCATCGGCGATGGGCTCGACCGCGAGGAGTATGCCGAGCAGCGCATGGAGCAGCGCGAGAACCATGCCGCGCCCGGCGTCCAGTTCGGCGAGCGGCGCATGGAGCCCTTCCGCGAGGCCGCGCGCAGCGGTGTCGCCGGCAACCCCGACCTGCGCCGCGCGAGCGAGCTGATCGGGCGCAACGTGCGCGACACCTCCAATCGCCAGGCGGGCGAGATCGAGGACCTGGTCGTGCGCCTGGGCAATGGCCGGATCCACTATGTCGTGGTCGACTTCGACAAGGCCTGGTCGCCCGATGACAAGCTGCTCGCGCTGCCGATGTCGGCGCTGCGCTTCGGCCCCGGTCGGGACGAGGTGGTCCTGGACGTGCCGCGCGAGCGGCTCGACATGGCGCGCGGCTTCGATGCCGGCCGCTGGCCCGACTTCAACGACCCGGCATGGCGCTCTGCGAGCGACCGCGCCACCGGGGCCACTTCCGCGGCTGGCACGGCGGCGGGCGCCGCCGCCACGGCCTCTGGCGACCGCGCCAGCGGCGCAGCAGCTCGATGAGGACACGGGCGGCGCGATGCCGATGTCGGCGAAGCGGCCGACGCTGCGGGGCGTCACGCCGCCCATGAACGTTCAGGAAGACGCCTGCAGTCGGTCGATCCAGAGCCGCTGCACCAGCACCATCGCCGCCACTGCCAAGGGCACGCCGAGCACGATGCCCGGCACCCCGAAGAGCAGGCCGAACCCGACGATGGACGCCAGGGTCAGCGCCGGTGGCAGGGCTGCGGTGCGCCGTTGCACCAGCGGCTGCAGCACGTAGCCTTCGAGCTGCTGGATGACGGCGTAGAGCAGCACCACATGGAGCGCCGTCTGCGGCCCAAGCGTGAACGCGAGCAGCACCGCCGGCACGGCTGCGATGATCGGCCCGACGAAGGGCACGAATTCCAGCAGTGCGGCCAGCAGCGCGAGCGTCAGCGCCAGCGGTACGCCCAGCAGCGCCAGCCCCACGCCCGTGGCCACGCCGACCACGACCATCGCGATGGCCTGGCCGAGCAGCCAGCCCCGCAAGGCCTGGCCGGTCGCCCCCATCGCATCGTCCACCCGCTGGCGATGCCGCGGGACGAACAACGACACCAACCCACGGCGATACAGCGCTGGGTCGGCCGCCAGGTAGACCGCCAGGAACGCGACGAGCACGAGGTTGCCGGCGGCGTCCACGGTGCTGCCGGCCACCTTGCCGACCCGGGCGAGCGCCTGTTCGCCGCCGAGGCTACCCAGAGGCTGCAGCAGCGTCTCGCCGAGCGGATTCTGCTCCAACCACGCGCGCACACGTTGGACCGTATCGGGCAGGGTCTGCGCAAGCTCGCGCACCTGTTGGCCGACGCGGTCGCCGACGCCCCAACCGGCCAACCCCACGACCAGCGCGACGATGACCAAGGCAGCAGCGAACGCGAGCCGCTCCGACCACCCGGTACGCCGGGCGATGAGTTCCACGAAAGCACGCAGCGCGATCGCGAGCAGCACCGCGCCGAACGTGAGCAGCAACACGCCGACCGCTGTCCAAGCGGCCAACGCGAGCGCCACGACGCCCCCGACGATGAACACGCGCGTGACGAAGCTCGGGTTGCCAGGATCGCTGTCAGGCGGATGGCGTTCATCGGGCGCTTGCATCGTACATGCGGCGCAGCAAAGGCCGTTCCCAGCGGATGGACGGACGCCGACGCGACGAAGGCACGCTTGTTGCAGATCGCCCGACACCGAGCCAGGTCTGGCTCCGCAAGGCAACCCGAATGTTCGACGTCGACTGGCAGGCGCTGTTCGGCATTGAGAAGCCGTTGCTCGAGTTGATCGTGCGCGGCACCGTCATGTACTGGTTCCTGTTCGCGATGTTCCGCTTCGTGCTGCGGCGAGACGTGGGCGCCGTGGGCGTCGCGGACGTGCTGCTCATCGTCATCATCGCGGACGCGTCGCAGAACGCGATCGGAGGCGACTACGAATCCATCACCGAGGGCTTCGTGGTCGTCGGCACCCTCGTCTTCTGGAACGTCCTGACCAATTGGGCGGGGTTCCATTCGCGCCGCTTCGAGCGCTTCGCCGAGGCGCGCCCGCTCGCGCTGATTCGCGACGGGAAGGTGCTCGAAGGCAATATGAAGCGCGAATGGCTGACCCTGGACGAACTGATGTCCAAGCTGCGGCAGCAAGGCGTCGAGCGGCCCGAGGAAGTTCGCTGGGCCTACATGGAAAGCGACGGCCAGATCAGCGTGCGCAAGTATGCGGACGACGATGGCGGCGGAGGCGGTGGGTCGCGCGGCCGATCCGGGCCTGCGGGGGCGGCCCCCGGCGGACCCGGATAGAGGCCGAAGCCGCCCGGCCGCGGGACACACCGCCGCGACCGCGCCGCTTCAACGACCCGCTGGCGTCGCCTCCGGCTCGCTCGCCAGCAGCTTGTCGATGGTGATCGGCAGGCTACGCACCCGTTTCCCCGTGGCGTGGAAGATCGCGTTGGCCACCGCCGCCGCAGTCCCGACGATGCCGATCTCGCCCAACCCCTTCACGCCCAGCGGGCTGACTTCCGAGTCGTGCTCGTCGACGAAGATCACGTCGATGTCCTGGATGTCGGCATGCGCCGGCACGTGGTATTCGGCGTAGTTGTGGTTCATCCACCGGCCCAGCGTCTTGTCGGCGAAGGTTTCCTCGTGCAGCGCCATGCCGATGCCCATGACCACGCCGCCCAGGATCTGGCTGCGCGCGGTCTTCGGGTTGATGATCCGTCCTCCTGCGACGGCGTTGACCACGCGCGTGACGCGCACCTGGTTCAGTTCCTCGTCCACGCGCACCTCGCAGAACACGGCGCTGTGCGTGTTGCGCGATTTGAGCGCCGTCGAGATCATCCCACCGATGCCCGGCGACGCGGTCTCTTCTTCTTCGATCTTGTCCAGGCCGGCCGCGCGCATCGCTTCCACGATCCCGACGCTGCGGCTCGGGTCGGCCTTCAGGGACACGCGTCCGTTGGCGAAGACGACCTCGTCGATCGAGCGCGCACCGCCCAGCGGACGCCCGTCGACCTTGTCGGCCGCGACGAGCAGCCGCTTGGCCACGGACTGGCACGCCAGTTGCACGGCCGCGCCGGTCGAGGCCGCGGCCCAGGAGCCCCCTTCGACGGGGGCGCTCGGCAAGTCGCTGTCGCCCAGCGTCGAGACGATCCGGTCGACCGGAATTCCCAGCGTGTCGGCGGCCACCAGCGTCATGACCGTGTAGGTGCCCGTGCCGATGTCCGAGCTCGCGCTGGCCACTTCCAACCGGCCATCGGCCGACAGCGTCGCGCGCGCGGACGTCTTGGAGAACTGCGCGTCCCACATGCCGGTGGCCACGCCCCAGCCGATGAGTTCGCGCCCTTCCTTCATCGAGCGCGGCGCGGCGCTGCGCCGTTCCCAGCCGAAGCGCGCTGCGCCTTGCGCGTAGGCTTCGCGCAGCGCCTTGGACGTGAACGGCGTGCCGTTCATCGCATCGATCTCGGAATAGTTGAGCAGCCGGAACTGCAGCGGGTCGATTCCGGCCCGGTAGGCCATCTCGTCGGCCGCGATCTCGAAAAGCGTCATGCCCGTGGCCGCACCCGGGGCGCGCATGTCGGCCGACGTGTACGTGTCGCGCGGTGCGATCGTGTACTCGCCCGAGGCGTTGGGGCAGTCGTAATTCATCATCCCCCAGACGACGATGTCCTCCATGTTGTTCTCGAAGCGCGAGGTGGACGTCGTCGCGTCGTTGACCATGGCGACCAGCTTGCCGGAGGGCTCGGCGCCCAGCTTGATGGAATACGTGCATTCGGGCCGGTGCGCATGGGAGAACATCTGCTGGCGCGTCATCACCACGCGCACCGAGCGCTGCAAGTGGATCGCGGCCATGGTCGCCAGCTGCACCTGCCACTGCGGCCGCAGGCCCGAGCCGAAGGCCCCGCCCACGTAGGCATTGACCACGCGCACGTTCTTGGCGCCCAGCCCGAAGGCGTTAGCCAGGTACTGCTGCGTGTTCTGCGAGCCCTGCACCTTGTCGTAGACCGTGATGCGGCCGTCGCCATGCCACTCGACCGTGGAAGCGTGCATCTCCATCGGGTTGTGGTGCTCGGTGGCGAGGTGGTAGTCGCCTTCGACCTTCAGCGCGGCGTTCTCGAAGGCGCCATCGGCATCGCCACGGTTCTTCGGCGCATGGTAGCTGTTGCGTCGCTTCAACTGCGACGGCAGGAACTTCTCGGCCAGAGACGCCTGGAAGTCGATGTTGTGCGCCTCGTCCTCGTAGGCGATGTGCACCAGGCTGGCGGCGAAGCGCGCCGCCTCGAAGGTCTGCGCCACCACCACCGCGATGGGCTGGCCGGCGAACAGGATGCGCTCGTCGTGCAGCGCCTTGAAGGGGTCGCCCGGGATGCTCAGTTCGTCTTTCCAGTTGCGGTCCAGCCACGCCTGCTTGGGCCGGTTGCGGTGGGTCAGGACGTCGACGACGCCCGGCACCGCGCGGGCCGCACGCTCGTCGATGCCCAGGATCCGCCCCTTGGCGATGCGGCTGCCCACCGCCACGCCATGCAGCAACGCGGCCACCTTGTACTCGGCCGCGTACTTCGCCTGGCCGGTCACCTTGTCCACGCCGTCCACGCGGGAGAGCGGGGTACCGATGCCGTGCCTCGAAAGGTCGGCCTTGTCTGGTGCGTTCATGGTCGTGCCTTATGCGATGCGCTTGTCGGTCTGCGATTGCGGCGTGCCGGCGGCGGCCTGGCCCAGTGCGCGCACGATCGCGCGGCGCGCCAGCTCGATCTTGAAGTCGTTGCCGCCTTGCCCCACGGCGCCGGCCAGCAGCGCCCGCGCCGCTTCTTCGAACGCGGCGGGCGACGGCGCATGGCCGCGCAGGCCGTCCTCGGCGTCCCGGCGCCGCCAGGGCTTGTGCGCGACGCCGCCCAGCGCGATGCGCACCTCGGCGATCCGCCCCTCCTCCAGCCGCATCGCCACGGCGACCGACACCAGCGCGAAGGCATAGGACAGGCGGTCGCGCAGCTTGAGGTACGTGTGGTGCGTCGGGAACGATTCGGCCGGCAAGTCGATCGCGGTGACCAGTTCGCCTGCGCGCAGCGTGTTGTCGCGCCACGGCTCGTCGCCGGGCAGGCGGTGGTAGTCCTCGAACGGGATCGTCCGGTCGCCGTCCGGCCCGCTCACTTGCACTTGGGCGTCGAGCGCGGCCAGCGCGACGCACATGTCCGACGGGTGCGTGGCGATGCACTTGGGGCTTGCGCCCAGGATCGCGTGGATGCGGTTGACCCCTCGGATCGCGCCGCACGCCTCGTCTGGGTTGCGCTTGGTGCAGGGTGTGTCGACGTCGTAGAAGTAGTAGCAGCGGGTGCGCTGGTTCAGGTTGCCGCCATTGGTGGCGGCGTTGCGCAGCTGCGGCGACGCGCCCGCCAGGATGGCCGACGCCAGCAGCGGATAGCGTTGCTGCACGCGCGGATCGTGCGCCGTGTCGCTGTTGGTGGACAGCGCGCCCAGCCGAAGGCCGCCATCGCCCAGGTCCGTGATCTCGGCCAGCGGCAGGCGGTTCAGATCGACCACCGTCAGCGGGCGGGCGACGTTCTCCTTCATCAGGTCGACGAGGTTGGTGCCGCCGGCGAGAAAAGCCGCATGCCCGTCCGAGCCGTCCCGGACGGCCTGCGCGACCGAATCGGGCCGCGCGTAGTCGAAGCGGATCATGCCTCCCCCTTCGCGTTCAGCACCTCGAGCACCGCGTCGGCGATGTTGGTGTAGGCGCCGCACCGGCACAGGTTGCCGCTCATCTGCTCGCGCACGTCCTCGCGGGTCTTGGCGCGGCCTTCCTCGATCAGGCCTTGCGCCGAGCAGATCTGGCCGGGCGTGCAGTAGCCGCACTGGAAGGCGTCGTGCTCGATGAAGGCGGCCTGCAGCGGGTGCAGGTTTCCCGGTTGGCCGAGCCCTTCGATCGTGGTGACCCGCGACCCGTCCAGCGACACCGCCAGCTTGAGGCAGGCGTTGATGCGCCGGTCGTCGATCAGCACCGTGCAGGCGCCGCACTGGCCGTGGTCGCACCCCTTCTTGGTGCCGGTCAGATCGAGCCGCTCGCGCAGCAGGTCCAGCAGCGTCGTCCACGGCTCGACCTGCAACCGATGCTCCTGGCCGTTGATCGTCAGGGTGACCGGGATGGTCGCGCTGGGCTGCGCGGCAACGCGCGCCGCCGCGGCGCGGTCGGTGGTGACAGCGTCGTTCATGCCGATGGTTCCTCGGTGATCTTCTATGGTCGTTGGGCCGCGGCCGATCAGGCGCTCGGCTTGCCGGGTTCGTGGATGGGGCAGCCGTTGAAGCGCTGCCGGAAGTCGGCCGAATGCCGGTACGTGTCCTTGCGCGCGCGGTTGATGTTGCCCAGCGGCTGGTGGGCGGCCAGGCCCGTCCAGACGCTGAACCGCATTTGCTCGTCCACCGTGCGGACCTTGTCGTCGGCCCAGCTGTCCTGCGGCCCGACCTGCAGGGTCGCGACGGTCTCGAACGGGCTGTCGGCTTCTTTCCACTCGACCGTCGGATCCTCGATCGGCTGCTTCTGCGGATCGCGGCAGAGCTGCACCCGCAGCGCCCAGACGCCCGTGATCGCCGCCATCTCCCTTCGCACCTTTTCGCGGATCGCGTCGGGTCGGTCGCGCGCGTCGATTCGCGTGCCGGTCAGCCGCTTCAGATCGGACGACACCGGTACGAGGCTGAACTTGGCGATGTGCTCGCCGTAACGAAACGGCGTCACGCTGTAGTAGGTTTCCCCCAGTGGATCGACGTTCGGCGCGCTGCCGAACGAGCGCAGCGTGCTGCTGTGGACGCCGACGACGCCCAGCACGGCGTCGACGCCGCGTGCGAGCACCGAGACGGCTTTCTTCGTCCCCTCGATCCGGTCGGTGGTCTTGGCCAGCAACTTGAGGCCGCCCAGGAACTGGTCCGCGGTCTTCGCCTGGAAGACGGGGCCGTTGACCATTACGAAGTCCTGCGCCGTGCCTTCGGCTTCGGCCAGGCGCTCGCCCTCGACATCGAACACCTTGAGCGCGATCCCGCGAGGCAACCCGATCACGTCGGGCAGGATGTCGCCCGCGTTCGTGGACAGGCGCAAGATGGCGCGGTGCTCGCCGGGTCGGGCGAACATCCCCTGGGCGAACTCGGGCGGCAACCCGTCGGCGATTCTCAACGTCCCTTCGAGCAGCCCATGCGCCTTGGCGTGCACCGCCCGCACGGCATGGCCGTAGTCGGTGGAGGTGGTCTCGAGGATGGTATTGAAGGTCTGCTCGATCTCGCGGAACACCTTTTCCTCGCCGGGCTGGTGCCGCTCGAGGTCCGGTGTGTAACGAACGGGGGCTCCAGCCGCGCCGCGCCCCGGCGACGCCGCCGACCGCCTGGCAGCCGACCGATCCCGAGGCGGCCGGCCCGGCACGGCGCCCGGAAGTCCGCGCCGCGCGTTCAGCGCGGCGGCGGCTCCGAGCAAGGCGCCTCCCAGAATCGGCAACGCGATGCGCCATTCACGCGGAAGCGCCATCTGGCTCGGCCTCAGGCCGCTTGCCAGCGTTGCATCGCTTCCTTGGCCGAATATTTCAGGCACAACTGGTTGCCATCGACCCGGTCGATGTCGCCGAGCATCAGGTAGTGGTGCTGGCCGCCCGCCGTGGGGTCGTTCTTCGCCAGCTTGATGCGGTCCGACTCGCAGTGGTCGACCGTCCCGACGTGCTCTCCGTCCGAGCCCACCACGTTCATGTGCTCGCGTACTTCGGATGCGTTGATCATCGCTTTGTCCTTTAAAGGTTCACCGGTCCAGCGGGATACCGTCGCTGGCGGCCGCTCCCCTCGGCGCGGTCTGGCCGGATGCCAGCGATGCGCCGAAGCAGCTAGGGGCGCAAACCCGCAAGCAACTCTTTCGCCCGCGAGCCGGAGGCGACCCCGCGCGTGAGGAGACAGCGCCTTGCGTGACGGCGGTCTTGTAAGAAAGCGCTGACGTGCCTTGCGGTCGCGGCTCCGCTGGTGGCACTTATCGGCTCCTGCGACGCTCCCTGATGCCGGGCCGTTGCGAGTGGCGGCCGTCCAAGCGAGCCCACCACATGCCCAGCACGACTTCCTTGAGCGCCTTCGGCCTGAACTGCTCCCTCAAGCCGTCTTCGGACGAGCCCTCATCGACCGACCGGTTGATGGACGAGGTCTTCGCTGCCCTGCAGCGCCGTGGTGTCGCGTGCGCACGCGAGCGCGCCGCCGACCACGACGTCAAGCCTGGCGTCACGTCGGACGAAGGCCCGGGCGACGCCTGGCCGGCATTGCGCCAGCGCGTGCTCGACGCCGACATCCTCGTGCTGGGCACGCCGATCTGGCTCGGGCAGGCCTCCAGCGTCTGCAAGCGCGTGCTCGAGCGCATGGACGCGTTCCTGTCCGAAACGGACGATGGCGGCCGGATGCCGTCCTTCGGGCGGGTGGCGATTCCGGTGGTGGTGGGCAACGAGGACGGCGCGCACCACGCCTGCGCGCAGATGTTCCAGGCGCTGATCGACACGGGCTTCACCGTGGCGGCCGGGGCGTCCGTGTACTGGGTCGGCGAGGCCATGCACAAGAAGGACTTCAAGGACCTGCCCGAAACGCCCGACGTGGTCTCGCAGGCCATCGACACCGCGGTGCGCAACGCCGTGCACCTGGCGCGGTACCTCAAGGGCAACGCCTTCCCGCCAGCGGGCGGTCAATAAGGCTGAGTCAGACCCCCACTCTTCGCTTGAACCAGGTCGGGCGCCGCGCAACGGCCAGTGGCGCAAGCTCCGCGGGCAAAGTCGAGCAGCACCGGCTCGAGCCGCCCGTCGCGCAGCGCCAGCCCGTGATTGCCGTGCGTACTAGAAGCGATAACCGACCGACACCCAAAGCCGCGGCCGCGTGTCGCGCGTGTCGCTGGTGGGCGCGCCGCCCTGCACCGGCCAGGCCAGCGAGGCATCCATGCTGAACGCGCCGAGCGCGGCACGCGCGCCGATCCCCGCGGCGGCCAGTTCGCGGCGTGCGCCCGAGGCCTCGTTCCAAGGACGCACGTTGGCTCGCGAGGCGCCCGCGTCGAAGAACACGTAAGGTGTCGCGGCACCCAGCCCGGTCCATCGCAACTCGGTCTGCGCGAGCCAACCGCGCGCACCCAGGCCTTCGCCTGGCGGGTAGCCACGCACGCCGTAGATCCCGCCCAGCGCGAAGCCCTCGGACGAATCCAGGTTGCGGTCGGCCCACTGGGTCGACAGGCGCCCGTAGAAGGCGAGGCTGCCGCCCAGGCGCTGCACGCGTGCCAGATCGAGGTTCAGGCGATGGAAGCTGCCTGCGGTGGCGGCGGTGGCGGCATCGACGCTGCGTTGCGGCTCGTCGATCGACAGCCGCCCCGGCGTCCAGGCCAGCACGCCCCAGGTCACGCCGCCGCCGGCCAGCGTGTCGCGCCGATCGAACTGCAGCGTCACGGGCACGGCGGTGCTGGCGCGCTGGCGCACGTCGCCGACCGCATCGGCGCGGTCTTCCAGCGACTTGCGCACCACGCCCGCCGAGATCGCCAAGTTCGCCAGCTGCGTGCGCACGATCGGGTACGACACGCGCATGGTCAGCACGTCCGCGATGCCGTTGGCGTCGAGCGCCGCGTAGGGGCCCGCCAGGCGATAGCTCGTGCGTGCCGCACCGACGAGGCCTCGCAAGCCGCTTCCACCCAGCGGCCGCTCGTAGTCGAGGCCCCCGAGGAAGAGCCGCTCGTCCGTCGCCAGCGCGCGCATCACCAGGCGGTCACCGAAGGTGAAGGGGCTGTCCAGCGCGACCGTCGCGTAGGCGCGCGCGCGGCCCGTGAAGCGGCTGCCCGCGTTGTCCAGGCCGATCTCGCCGCTGGCGCGCGAGTCGCGCTCGACGCGCACGTTCAAGTCGCCTTGACCTGCCGCCGCGCCCGGCCGGATCGTCGGGACGACGTGGATGCCGGGTTGGTCCTCCAGCAACAGCACCACGCGCTCCAGCGTGTGCGCATCGATCAACGCGCCGGTTTGGAGCGGCGCGAGGAACGGCCGTGCGCCATCGATCATCCAGTCCTGGTCGGCCTGCGGCTCGACGCGACCGTAACGGCCTTCGAGCACCGTGATGCGCAGCGTGCCGTCCTCCAGCCGCTGCTCGGGCAAAAAGACGCGCACGAAGGGGAAGCCGCGCTCGCGGTACGCCGCGACGACGCGCTCGGTGAGCGCCTGCAGGCCGGCCAAGTCGAAGCGCCGGCCACGGAGGTCGCCGACCGCGGCGGCCAGCGTCGCGTCGTCGAGCACGGTGTTCCCGCTGAAGGACGCACCTTGCAATTCAACGGCGGCACCACCGGCAGCCGCGCGCACGCCGGCCGGCGGCTCGATGCGCAGCGGCGAACCTGAGCGCGTCGGAAGTCCGGGCGGCGTGGCGAGTTCCTGCAGGATGCGGCCTGCGTCCGGGACCGGAGGCAGCGTCGCCTGGGCCAGAACGGCCGGTGCCGCCGCTGCCAGCGGCACGGCGACCAGCAGTTGGCGCAATGCGCGCGTCAAGGGCGCGAGCGTCGCGGGCGAGGAATTAGATTGAATGTGCTTCATGGTTGAGTCGCGATCGTCGCGTTGATGCCGCCGTCGAGGACCCAGACGGTCGCGGGGCCGAGCTGTTGGGAGCCGATGCCGGTGGGGGCGACATGGCGGGGAGAAGCCGAAGGCGTTCCGCGGGCCGGTATCGCCAGTCCATTGGCGGGGGCCGCCGAGCCTCCTGCAGAGGCTGCCTGGTTGCCTGCGGCAGGGCTGTTCGTGGCTGCAGCCCCACCGGCACCGGCTGACGCGACCGCCACACCCGTCGTGCCGGACGGTACCGACGCCGACGCCACATCGATCGAGCCCGACAAAGGCACGTAGTTCAACCCGCCGACGCCGGTGAGGACCCGGTCCGAGTTCGGCCCGTAGGGTTCCACGAAGCGCGGCGGTGCGGTCGGGCGCGGCAATGCCTGCTGCGCGTCGATCGGGCCGATGGCGACCACCGGCGGCGGAACGACCGCAGCCGGGACCGGCGCCGGAGCAGGGGCCGGAGCGGGTGCCGGTGCGGCGATCGGTGCCGGCGCCGGGATGATGGCAGGCGCGGGCACCGGCGCGGGCGCGGGCGCCGGTGCGGGCGCCGCGGCGATCGTGAGCGTCCCGTTCACGAAGCTGATCGCGTAGTTCGGGTTGCCGCCGTTGGCGATCGTGCCTTGGCGGATCGTGTAGCCACCGGCCGACTCGCCGGCGTCACGCGCCAGCGCGCCCGCCAGCGTGTCGCCGGCCACCATGCCTGCGCCGCCCACGGTCCAGGTGAGCGTTGGGTCCACCGTGCCCTCGACCTTGCTCTGCGCGTCGGCCGCCACGGTGATGCCGCGCGGCAGGATCTGCGCGGGCAGGTTCGAAACGCTGCTGCCCGGCAACGCGTAGTTGCCGGCGTCCACGCCCGTCAGCACCAGGCCCGTGCCGCCGACCGTGCGCGCACCTGCGCCCGGTCCGGAGAAGTTCGCGCCGCCATGGATCAGCGACACGGTGTCGCCCGCCAGCAGTCCGGTCAGTGACAGCGTCGCGCCGGTCGTGCCGTCGTAGACCTTGTCGACTGCGCCGACGGTGAGCATGCGCGGTGTCACGGTCAACGTGCCCGGCATGAAGCTGATCGCGTAGTTCGGGTTGTTGCCCGAGGCGTTGTCCAGCGTGCCTTGCGTGATCGCGTAGCCGCCCGCGTTGCTCGCGGCCGTCGCGACGGTGGCGGGTGCGCCCGTCAACGATTCGCCGACCAGCAGCCCGCTGGTACCGGTCTGCGCTTGCGCGGTGTAGGTCAGCGTCGGGTTGGGGTCGCCGTAGACGCGGCTCTGCGGGTCGGCCGTCACCGCCACGGGGCGCGGCAGGATCGCCAGGCTCGCCGTGCCGCCCGTCATCGTGTAGTTGCTCGCCAGGCCCGCGCTGCCGCCACTGCCGTTGCCCAGCGCGAGCGTGCCCGTGCCGACGGATTGCCCCGGCCCGGCGTTGGGGCTGGCGACGCTGCCCGTGCCGGACAGCGACAAGGTCTCGCTGCCCACCAGGCCCGTCACCGCGAGGTCGCCGCTCGCCACGGTGGTGGTGCCGTCGTAGTTGCGGCTGCCCGACAGGTTGACCGGCCGGGGCGTGATCGTCGCTGCATGCCCGGACAGGGCGAAGGCGTAGTTGCTCGCCAGCCCCGCGCTGCCACCGCTCCCGTTGCCTAGCGTCAAGCCGCCGGTCGACAGCGCCTGCGGCGTGGCCGAGGCGTTCGGGCTGGCGACGCTGCCCGCACCCGACAGCGAAAGCGTCTGGCCGTTGTAGAGGTTGCCGATCGTCAGCGCGCCCGCAGCGATGCCCGTGGTGCTGTCGTAGTGGCGCGTGCCGGTCAGCGTCAGCAGCCGCTGCGTGATGGTGAGCGTGCCCGGCGTGAAGGCGATGGCGTAGTTCGGGTTGTTCGCGTCGGTCAGGCTGCCTTGCGTGATGGCGTGGCCGCCCACGTTGCTCGCCTGTGTGGCGGCGGTCGTCACGCCGCCCACAAGGGACTCGCCGCCCAGCAGGCCGCTGGCGCCACTCTGCGCCTGTGCGGCATGAGTCAGCGCCGGGTTGGCATCGCCGTAGGCGCGCGTGAAGGAGTCCGCCGTCACCGTGACGGCGCGTCGGGTGATCGTCGCGTCGTGCCCGGACCCCGCCAGCATGTAGTTGCTCGCCAGGCCGGCACCGGCGCCGGTGCCGTCGCTCAACGCCAGGGTGCCCAGCGTCAGCGCCTGCGGCGTGGCCAAGGCGTTGACGTTGGCGACGCTGCCCGCGCCCGCCAGCGCGAGGTTCTCGCCCGTCACCAGGTTCGACACCGTCACGACGCTGTCGGCGATGGCGTTCGTGCCGTCGTAGGCGCGCGTGGCGCTCAACGTCACCGGCCGCGGCGTGATGCTGGCGGTCGTGCTGCTGATCGAGTTGCCGGACAACGAGTAGTTGCCGGCATCCGGCCCGCTGATGGCGATGCCGGTGGCGCTGACCGTGTGGGTGCCCACGTTGGCGCTGGCGAAGGCGCCGCCGCTGGAGGTGAAGTTCACCTGGTCGCCCGCAACGAGGCCCGTGGCCGTGATGCCGGCCGAGGTGTTGCCGTCATATACCTTGTTGCCCGCGATCGGCGTGATCGGCTTGGCCGTGATCGTGTAGTCGCCGTAATAGGCCACCGCGTAGCGCGTGCCGCCAGTGGTCAGCGAGGTGGCGTTCGTGGGCGCGCTCGCCAGCGCGTCATAGGTGCCTGCGTTGCGGGACGGCGTCGTGAACGACAGCGCGCCCAAGTCGTTGATCGCGAAGCCCCCCGGGCCGCCCACGAAGCCGTAGGTCAGGCCCGTCGCCGCAGTGGTGCCGTCGTAGACTTTGCTGCCCGACGGTTCCACCCAGATCGCGTTCAACGCCGGGTCCACCGCGCCGAAGCTCAGGTACAGGTAACTGTTGTTGGTGCCGCTGACCTGCAGGCCGCCGCAATTGGTGTACGGGCCCGTGCAGCCGCCGTTGGCGCTGCCGGCCGAAAAGGTCACGCTGCGCGTGGTGCCGTTGACCAGCGGCCGGATATGCGCCACGGACGGGATCGAGACGCTGACCTGGGCGGCGTTGCCGTTGTTCATCAGGCCCATCGCGCCGGTGTCGTTGAACGCGCCGCCCACCCCGGTCGTGTTCCAGGTGTCGAAGGTCAGTTGCCCGCTGAGCGAACCGGTGCGCACCAGCGTCGTGGTGTTCGAGCCGCCCTGGAAGGCCAGGCCGAAGATGTTGCTGTAGCCGGTCGTGCGCCCGGCCAGCGTGATGTTGCCGCCGTTGGAATCGATCAGCGTGTTGTTCTGGACGTAGATGCCGGCGCGCTCGCCATCGTAGTTCCCGCCCGAGCCCGATACCGACGACCAGCCGGCCATCGTGATCCGCCCGCCGCCCGACGAGATCGTCCGGGGCGCCCCGGTGGTGCCCGGCGTGATCCAAATCGCCGGGTTGATCGTGCCGCTGGCCGCCTGGTTGCGCGCATAGCCCAGGCCGGCCAGCAGCGGGAAGGCGCCGCTCGCGGTGGCCGCGCCGCCGATGCGGATGTCGCCGCCGTTGCTCACCAGGTTGCCGGAAATCTTGACGCCGCCGATCGTCGCGTTGGTGGCGTTGGCCGCCGACAACGTGATGCCCAGCGCGCCTGCGGTCGAACCGATGTTGGCGTTGACGAAGATGTTGCGTTCGGCCTGCAACGTGAGCGTGGCCGCGCCGCCCGCGGTCTTGCTGATCTGGCTGGCGACCGTGATGTCGCCGTTGCCGGCAGGGTTGCCCTGGCTGCCGAAGCCGGCGATGTTGGCCGTCGTCTGAACGGTCACGCTGGTGCCGGTGTTGAGCGTGCCGGCGATCGTGGCGGCCTGGGTCGTGCCGATCACGTAATCGTACGGGTCGATCAGCCACAGGCCGCCCGTGCCCTGGACGGCGCCTGCGTTCACCGTCAACCCGGGCAGCGTGTCGACCGTGGCCCCCGAGGTTTCGATGAAGCCGCCGTCGCCACCGGTCGGCGCGCTCGCGTCCAGTCGTCCGCCCACTTCGGCGCGCCCGTGCGCCATGTCGGCGAGCAGGACGATCTCGCCCTTGGCCCCGGTGGCCAGCGTGCGCGCCTCGATGACGCCCGTGTTGTTCAGCACGGCGCCGCGCAGCGCGTCGGCTGCGCGGGCGGTCAGGAAGACGCGCCCGCCGTCGGCCAGGATCGCGCCGCCGTTGCGCACCAGCGCGTCGATCGCGCCCTGCTCGACCGACAGCCGCGCCGGGCCGCCCAAGTCCAGCGACACGCGGCTGCCCGCGCCCATCAGCACGCTGCCCCCATGGGCGGCGACCGTGCCGTCGTTCTCGATGCGGGCGGCGATCAGCGCCACCGTCCCGCCTTCGCGCGCCGTGATCATGCCGCGGTTGACCACGCTTTCGGGGGCGCCGCTGCCCGCCTCGAAGCGGTAGCGGCCGGCCATGAAGTCCGCGTCGGTGATCGACAGCGTCGAGGCGACCAGGCCGCCCACGTTCACTTGTGCGCCCGGGGCGAACAGGATGCCGTTGGGGTTCACCAGGAAGAGCTGCCCGTTGGCGGTGAGCGACCCGCCAATCGTCGAGGCGTCGGCGCCGACAACACGCGCCAGCGCCACCGACGAGGCCGAAGGCTGCACGAAGGCGACGCTGCGGCCGGCACCAATCGAGAAGCTCTGCCAGTTTGTGACCAAGCGATCCGATTGCTGCGTGACGGTGAGGCTGGAGCCGGACTGGGCGATCGCGCCTTGGCCAGCGGCGATCGTGCCGCCGGTGGGAAGGTCGGCCGCATGGACGGCGGCGGCCTGCGCGACGAACGCCGCAGCCAGCGCCGCGGTCGCCACGACTGCGCTGGCGCTTCGGCCGCGGCCGCATGCGCGGCTCGTTTCGGCGGCAGCGACGAAAAGCCCGGTGCGCGCGTTGCGCACCAGGCGATAAGAACGATTCATGGAGGACCCGATGGACAGTAGAAGCGGAAGGGGCAGCAGCGGCGATCGCACCGCCCAGGGCGCCCGCAGCGCTTTCGCGCACCGTGCGTCCACGAGCGAAGTGTGCGGCTGGCACACCCGACCCGATCACCGGAGAAGCGGGCCCTTTGCGCTGCTTACAGCCTGCTGAAAGATGGCCGTCAGCCGACGTTCAGCGGACGTTGCCTGCAGGAGTGCGCCTGTCCCGACCGCGGGGCGCTCACCGCGCTGCGCGTCGCTCAATCCTGCCCGGCCGCCACCACCACGCTGTCCACCTCCAACTCCAGCAGCCGGAACGCCGGCCCATCCGGATAGGTCCGCCGCAGCAGCGGCATCGCCACGTTGTAGACCGGCGTGCCGTTGACCGTCTTGCCCTCCGGGAACCCCCGGTGCGCGTGGCCGTGGAAGACGGCGTCCACCGGGTAGCGGATCAACGGCTCTTCCAGCCGACTGCTGCCCAGGAAGGGGAAGATCTCCAGCGGCTCGCCCTGCACCGTGTCGGCGATGGGCGAGTAGTGCAAGAGCGCGATGCGCCGCGCGGTGCGCAGCTTGGCCAGCGCCGACTCGAGCTTCAACGCCTCGTTGATCGCTTCCTGCACGAAGAGCTTGTTGGCGGGCTCGCCCCACGGGCCCAGCGCGCCGCGCCCGTAGCCGCCCGCGAAGCCCTTGATCCCGACAATGCCGACGCCATGGATCTCGCAGGCCTCGCCATCGAGCATCTTCACGCCGGCTTCGGTCAGCACGCGGCACACCTCTTCGGGCGTGCCGGATTCGAAGTCGTGGTTGCCCAGCACGGCCACCACCGGCACGGAGGCCGCGGCCAGTTCGTCGGCCAGCACCTTGGCTTCGTCCCGGGTGCCGTAGTCGGTGAGGTCGCCGCACAGCAGCAGCGCGTCGGCCGCTTCGGAGGCCTGCGCGAACAGGCCGCGCAGCTTGCCCGCCGAGTCCTTGGTGCAGTGCAGGTCGCCGACGGCCGCGAAGCGCAGGGTGTCCTTCGAGAGCATGCGAGGAGAGTCCTTGCCGGAAGAAAAGGGCCACGGAGCACGCTCGAGGCGCGCTGGTGAGGGTCGATCCACAGCCGAGACCCCTGAGGGGTAGCAAGGCACGGGCCTTGCCGGAGTCCTTTCATGCGCAACGACCTGCCCATGATGAACGACGCGCCCGCCGGAGCCGTCGTGCTCGCCGCAAGCCCCGAGGCCGCCGCCTTCTACCGCGACGTGCTGGTGCGTCTGACGGCCGCCCGCATTCCCTTCGTGGTGGGCGGCGCGTACGCCTTCGCGGCCTACACGGGCATCGACCGGCGCACCAAGGACATCGACCTCTTCGTGCGCCGCGACGACTGGGAGCGCATCGAGCGCGCGGCGACCGACGCCGGCTGGCGCGTCGAACTCACCCATCCGCACTGGCTGGGCAAGATCCACGACGGATTCCAAGAGGACAGTGAATTCGTCGACCTGATCTTCCGCTCGGCCAATGGCCTGGCCGAGGTCGACGACGGCTGGTTCGCGCATGCGCGGCCCGCCTCGGTGCTGGGCGTGGACGTGCTGCTCGCGCCGGTCGAAGAGACCATCCAGTCCAAGTCCTTCGTGATGGAGCGCGAGCGCTACGACGGCGCCGATGTCGCCCACCTGCTGCACGCCTGCGCGCCGACGCTCGACTGGACGCGCCTGCTGGCGCGCTACGGCGCGCACTGGCGCGTGCTGCTGTCGCACCTGGTGCTGTTCGGCTACGTGTACCCGGCCGAGCGTTCGCTGGTGCCGAGCTGGGTGATGGACCTGCTGGTGGCGCGCCTGCGCGACGAGACCCATGCGCCGCCCCCGGCCGACGCCACGGTCTGCCGCGGCACGCTGCTGTCGCGCGAGCAGTACCTGCACGACGTCGAGCGCGAGGGTTACGACGACGGCCGCGCCGCCCCGCACGGCACGCTCACGCCGCAGGACATCGCGGCATGGACCGAGCAGATCCCGGCGCGTCAGGAGCCGGCGTCGCCGGACGCGGCCGCCGGGTCCTGACGCCGGCGCGCGCGGCGCCGCTCCGCCCCGGCCCAATGCAGGGCGACTAGGGCGCCCGCGACGGTGCCTCCGGCACCGCCATCGCCTGCTGCTGCGCCGGCGCCGCCGGCGCGCGCGCCACTCGCGTGGCGGCCAGCGCGCCGATCCGCCGGCCCATCGCCAGGCCCACCTCCGTGGACGTGCGGTAGTGGATGCCTTCCCACACGCGTGCGTCGCTCACTTCTTTCATGAAAGCCTCCACCGAGCTCCAGCGCCGCGTCGCGCCGCCACCGGTCGGGCTGCTGGTGGCCAACTCGGGCAGGGGGCCGGCGCCCACCTCGGCCTTGAGCAGCTCGCCAAGCGCGCCCGCCAGGATGCTGTGCGCGCTCGGGTACTCCGGGTGGCCCGGGTTGTCGACCAGCGGCGTCCAGCCGGCATCGACCTCCGTCGCCGGGTTGTCGTCGCGGTCGCCGTTGCGGATGGCCGTCACCGGCCGCCAGAACCCGTAGTGGTACTTGGCGTCCATCACCGCGATCACCGCATCGTCCATCGCCTGGCTAGCGGCGGCGAACAGTCGGGCGTTGCGCTTCACGTCGCGCCCGGGCGCCAGCGCCATCGAGCGCACGACGGCGTGGTAGATCGGCGGGAGCGAATACTCCCAGAAGCGGGCGATCTCGGTCTGCTCGGGCATGCGCACGCGGCTCGCCTTGCCGCCAACGGTCTTGACCTCCTCGTAGTCCCGGGCCCACTGCGCGCTGCCCAACGCCGGGGGCGGGCCCGGGCGGAACTGCGCGGCCTCGGCCATCAGCCAGGTCTTGCGCTGGGGCCACTGCGGCGCGGCCACCGCTGCCGTGGGCACGTAGGCGCCGGGCGCGGCGTGCGGACGATAGCGGTCGGCCGCCGTCGCGCCGTCGTCGGCGCGCCAGGCCAGCACACGCGCGGCTGCCTGCTCGCCGGCAGCGACACCGGCCGCGGCGGCCGGACTGTCGCCGAGCTTGGCGATCGCCGCCCGGTACGCGTTCGCGATGGCCGCCTCCTGCTGGGGCAGCAACTTGGCCAGGGTCGCACGGCTGGCCGATGCGACGGCGGCATCGGCCGCGATCGCGGCGCCCTCTCCGGCTTGCGGCAACTGCGCGGCGGTCACGGCTTCGTGCACCGCGGTCTGCACGATCGCCATCAGGCGGTTGGCGGGCGGCGTGCCGAGCCGGGCTTGCGCGACCAAGTCGGCGGCCGTGGCGTTCCAATCGGTCACGGCGTCTGCGCGCGCCTGCGGCGCGCAGACGAGGCAGGCCACCGCGACGACGGCGGCCTGGATCGGGGTCGGGTGCTTCATGGGAGGATCCTCCTGGGGTTCCGTGCGGCGCGCCTCAGCGCCGCGTGACGACGATTTCGAGGTAATCGCTGGGGACCACCAGCCCGCCGCTGTCGCCGCGGTCGAACCGGCCCATCAGCCCGACCAGGTCGGCGGCCAGCGCGCGTTGCCCGTCCTCGTCGAGCGCGGCGAAGGCCTTGAGGATCGGGCCGTAATAGGCCTGGAAGACCTGCAGCATGTGGTCGGCCGAGCGGTAGCGGAACACGAACTGGCGCGTCTCGGCGGCGATGCGCGTGGCGCCTGCGCCGAACAGTTCCTCGATGCGGGCCCGGGTGCCCCAGAGCGCCGGCGAGGTGACGCCGGCCGGCGGCGGCACGTGCTTGCCGACGGTCTTGAAGACTTGACCGATGAAGCCGTCCGGCGTCCAGTTGGCCATTGCGATGCGACCGCCCGAGCGGCAGACTCGCAGCATCTCGGCCGCGACGCGCGGCGGATTCGGCGCGAACATGCAGCCGAAGGTCGACAACACCGCGTCGAACCCGGCGTCGTCGAAGGGCAGCGCTTCGACGTCGGCTTCCAGGAACCGGATCGCGCCGAGGCGCTCGGCGGCGGCACGCTCGCGCCCACGCTCCAGCAGCGCCGGCACGTAGTCGGTGGAGGTCACTTCGCACCAGCGGCGCGCAGCGGCCAGGGTCGCGTTGCCGTTGCCGGCGGCCACGTCAAGCACGCGCTGGCCGGCCCGCAGGTCGGCCGCCTCGCACAGCGTCTCGCCGACGATTTGCAAGGTGGTGCCGACCACGGCATAGTCCCCCGAGGCCCAGGTCGCCTTCTGGCGGCCCTTGATGGCGGTGAAGTCCGGCGCGGCGGCGAGGTCCGGCGCGATGTGGCTGGCGGTCGATGCGGTCATGGGATGCTCCAGTGGAAGGGCTGCGAGGCCCGCACTGTCGCCCCGGCCCATGGGTGCCGGCGTGGGCATGGACGTGGAATTCGCGTGGAAGCTCGACGCAGATGGAATCCGACCCGCCAGCGTCACCCCGGCCGTCATTGCGGCTGCTCGGTCCGCTGACCCTGCATCGCGGCGGCGCGCCGGTCGACTTGCCGCCTTCGCGCAAGGTGCGCGCATTGCTGGGCTATCTCGCGATGGCCGCGCGCCCCGCCACGCGCAGCCATCTCTGCGAACTGCTTTGGGACGCTCCCAACGACCCGCGTGGCGAGTTGCGCTGGTGCCTGAGCAAGCTGCGGCCGCTGCTCGACTCGGCCGAGCGTCCGCGCGTGCTGGCGCGTGGCGACAGCGTCGCGCTCGACTTGGCCGACTGCACCGTCGACGCGCTGGAGGTGGCCGCGGCGCTTCGCCACGGGATCGCGTCGCTGCCACCCGAGCAGTTCGCGGCGATCGACTCGCGCTTCGACGACAGCGACTTCCTCGACGGCCTGGAACTGCCGCGCAGCCCCGCGTTCATGGGCTGGCTCGTGGCCGAGCGCAGGCGCTGGCGCGCGACGCACGTCGCCGTGCTCGAGCACTGGGCCCGGGCGCTGCCGGCCGGCAGCGACGCCGCGCTGAGTGTGCTGGAGCGTTGGATCGGCCTCGCGCCGTTCGCGCGGCAAGCGCACGAGATGCTCTTGGAGGCATTGGCCGCGCGCGGCGACTTGCGCGAAGGCGACGAGCACCTGGAGGCGACGGCGCGTCGGCACGAAGCCGACGGGCAGGACTGGATGCCGATCGGTCGCGCGTGGCGGGCGGCGAAGGCGCGTGGCGCCGCCGGTGGCGCCGCGGCCCGCGATGTCCCGCCCGCCGAACCCGCTGCGTCGGTCACGTCGGTCGTGTCCGTCGTTGCGCTTCCCGAGCCGCCCGTTCCGGGCCGGCGCGCTTCGCTCGCCGTCCTGCCCTTCACCGACGAAGCGGCGGGCGTGCAGCCTCGCGGCGGGCTTTGCGACGGCTTGGCGCGCGACGTCATCACGCGGCTGGCCAAGCTGCGCAGCATGTTCGTGATCGCCGAAGGAACGATGCTCGCGCTGGCCGAGCGCGGCGTCGGCGCGCAGGACGCGGCCCGCCATCTCGATGTCGACTACGTCGCCAGCGGATCGGTGCGTCAGCAGCCCGACGGGCGTTGGCGCGTGTCGGTGCAACTCGTCGAGGCGCGCAGCCAGCACGTGGTCTGGGCCGAGGAGTTCGGCGGCAAGCTCGACGACGCCTTCGCCGTGCTCGACGAGATCGGCGACCGCATCGTCACGGCGATCGCCAACGAAATCGAACTGGCCGAGCGCAACCGCGCCGTCCTCAAGAACCCCGAGTCGCTGGACGCGTGGGAGGCCCACCACCGCGGCTTGTGGCACATGACGCGATTCAGCCGCGAGGACAACGAGCAGGCCAGGCGTTTCTTCCAGGCCGCGGTGCGCCTGGATCCGACGTACGCGCGCCCGCATGCGGGCTTGTCCTTCACCCATTTCCAAGACGCTTTCCTGGGCTGGAGCGACCGCGACACTGCGATCCAGCTGGCGCACCGCGCGGCGGCCAAGGGCCTGATGGCCGACGAGCGCGATCCGGCGTCGCACTGGGCGCTGGGCCGCGCGCTGTGGCTGGAGGGCCGGCAGGACGAAAGCCTGGCCGAGCTGCGCGCGGCGATCGAGCTGAGCCCGAACTTCGCGCTGGGCCACTACACGCTGGGCTTCGTGCACGCGCAATCCGGAGACCCGCAAACGGCGATCGTCGAAGCCGACCACGCCCGCGCGCTGAGCCCGCTGGATCCGCTCCTGTTCGGCATGCTGGGATCGCGCGCGCTGGCGCTGCTGCGCCTGGGCCGCCATGCGGAGGCGGCCGACTGGGCGGTGCGCGCCGCCGCGCGGCCGAACGCGCACGTGCACATCCATGCGATCGCGATGATCTGCTTGACCATGGCCGGGCGCACGCGCGAGGCGAGCGACGTCGCCCGCGCCATCCAGCGCGCGCAGCCCGGGTACCGCGTCGAGCACGTCCTGCAGGCGTTCCGGATGGGCGCCGAACTGGAAGCCCTGGTGCGCCTGGCGATGAGCCGCGTGGATTAAGCCGGAGGACGCGCCGGGAGGGCACGCGCGTTGTCAGGAGCGTCGCCGCGCACGGATGCTAAGGTGCCGGCCTGCGCACTGGCCCGCCGCTTCGATGATCCGCCGCCTGCTCATGCCCCTGCTGCTCGCTTCCCTCGCCTTGTCCATCGTGCCGGCCGGGCAGGCGGCCACGGCCGACGTGAAGCGCTTCGATTCGGGGCATGCCGCCATTGGCCTGCTCGACGGGCAGCTGGCTGCGGTGGCGGCGTCGATCGGGCGCGAACTCACGCGCGAATTCCAACGCGGACCCGATGCGCCGGGGGCGCAGCCCTCGTCGAACGCGGCCGCGTCTGCGTCGACGACCACGGCTGCCCCGGCGCCCACGACCACCGCGAAGGCGACCACGACGTACGTCGACTCGCCGCAGCGGCGCCAGCAGAGTTACGCACGCTTCGTGCAGCGCGTCACCGCGCTGGACGCGGCCGACGGCGCGGACCTGGCCGCCCGCTTCAAGCGCATCGACCTGGTCGCGCTGGTCCAACGCCAGATCGTCGAGCAACACGAACTGCGTGCAGACGACGTGGCGACCGCTTACGCCACGTGGTGGATCCTCGCCTGGGAAGCGGCCCACCTGGACCGCAGCGACAAGCCCAAGCAGACGGTCCAGCACGAGCGCGACCGCGTCGCGCGCGTGCTATTGCAGATGCCCGAGTTCCTGGCGCTGGACGACGCCAAGCGCCAGGAGCTGGCCGAGGCGCTGCTGGTGCAGGGCGCGTTGGTCAACCAGACGCAACGGCGCCACCAGCAAGACAAGGCCGCGAGCGCTGCGGTGGCGAGCGTGGTGCGCGAGGCGGCCCGCATCCAGGGAATGGATCTCGACGCGATGCTGCTCACCTTGGGTGGATTCTTCCATCCCAAGGCGGAAACCCTCAAGACGCGGGGCTACGTGGACAAGGGCGCCGCCGACAGAGCGCCTCGGAACGAGTCGACCGGCGTGGTGTCAGCGCTGGCCTCGCGGCTCATCGGGCGGTTGCGGATCGGCTCGGGTTGCCTGATCGAGCCCGGCACTTCCTCGGATCGGTTCAGTCCTTTCGGCGCGGTGTCGGACCCGAAGGCGCTGGTGGGTGTCTACCGCTGCCGGGAAGAAGGCCTGGCGGTGACGCTGCGCCTGCAGGCCGATGGGCGCTTCGTGTTCGACGCCAAGCTGTCCGACCCCGATGGCGACGAGTCGGCATTGCGCGGCCTTTGGCGCATCGACGGGCGGGAGCTCGTCCTGTCGGCGGAGCCCAGCGCGCCGCCTGCGCTCGTGCTGCGGCGCGCGGTGCACGATCCGGCCGTGGCGGTGTCGGTCGCGGTCACCACGCCGGATGGCGGCCCTCCGGACCGCCTCGACATCGCCGTCGATTTGACCCGACACGATGCGCCAGTGGGCTATCTCTACGACGGGATGTTCCGTGCCGCGGTGGGCGAAAAGCTCTACTGGGGCCAGGAAGGCGCCGACCCGCCACGCTCGTTCCGCCTGGTGCGATCCAGCGACGACCGTGAGTTGCTGCGCATGCCCCTGCGCCCAGGCCAGCCCAACAGCTTTTCCTACGAGTACCGGCCCAGCCCCACCGAGCCCTTCGAGGACGTGCGCGCCATCGTGATCGACCCGCGGGCGGGCACGATCGCGGTGCCGCTCGGTCAGGGCGGGGCACTGCTCAAGCGCTCGCGGCGCTGATCGCCACGCACTGATCCAGCGCCTGCAGGAAGGCCTCGCGCGGCAGGCCTTTGCCGATAAACACGATGCGCGACTCGCGCGGCTCGCCCGGCGCCCAATCCCGTCCGATGTCGGACGCCATCATCATGTGCATGCCCTGGAACACCACGCGGCTGTCCACGCCCGCGAAGGCGACCACGCCCTTGACGCGCATCAGCCGCTCGCCGTGCTCCTGCAACGCGCGCGCGAAGAAGGCCTGCAGCCAGTCCGCATCCAGCGGGCGGTGGCTGCGGAACACGAAGGACGCCACCGCCTCGTCATGCTCGTGGTCCAGGTCGTCCAGGAAGCCGGGCTCGATCCGCAGGATGTCGTCCAGCGAGAAACCCGCGACGTCGAGCAGTTCGGCCACCGGCACTTGGCCGAAATGCACCTCGCGCACGGGGGCGCGCGGGTTGATGCGCACGATGCGCTCGCGCAGCGCCGCGACCTCCTGAGGTGCCACCAAATCGGTCTTGGACAGCAGGATCCGGTCGGCGAAGCCCACCTGTTCGGCCGCTTCGTGGTGCTCGTCCAACTGCCGCGGCGCGTGCTTGGCGTCCACCACGGTGAGGATCGCGTCCAGCGTGTAGCGCGCGGCCACGTCCTCGTCCACGAAGAAGGTCTGCGCCACCGGTGCCGGGTCCGCCAGCCCCGTGGTCTCGATCACCACGCGGTCGAAGCGGGCCTGGCCGCGGTCGCGCCGGTCGGCGAGCTCTCCCAGGATGCGGATCAGGTCGCCGCGCACCTTGCAGCAGATGCAACCGTTGTTCATCTCCAGGATCTGCTCGGTGCCGTCCCGCACCAGCAACTCGTTGTCGATGCCTTCCTCGCCGAACTCGTTCTCGATGACGGCGATGCGCTCGCCATGGCGCTCGTGCAGGATGCGCTTGAGCAGCGTGGTCTTGCCGGCCCCCAGGAATCCCGTGAGGATCGTGACCGGTACTTTCGGCGGCCTATTCACTTGAGCACGTGGGCCGGGCCCGCCGCACCGACGGCGAACCGGCGCGCGACCAACTGCGCCTGAGAGGTCAGTCCCTTGTCGATCATCAGCTTCTCGGCGGCCCGCAGCCATTGTTCGTAGTAGCCCGTCGCGGGTTCTCCGCGGGCCTGCGCTGCGGTGGCCTGGGCCACTTCGGCCGAGAACACGCGCACCCACTCGGCCCAGGTGAACACGCCCGCGTCGGCCATGTGCACCACCATCGCGAAGGCGCGTGCTTCCCAGGGCTCGGCGAACACCGGCGCGTCGTCGGTCGGCGCGATCGGTGCCAAGCCGTGCCGGGTGCCCGAATCGTGGATTCCGTCCATGGCGCGTGGCGCTAGCGCGTGGCCGTGACGGACGACGCGACGAACGAATCGAGCACGTCGGCCTCGAAGCTCGCCAGCACCGAACTCTCGGTCGCGAACTCCACGCGATGGGCATGGCCGCCGCGCTCGTCGCGCTCATAGTCCGTGGTCGTCACGTCGCTGCCCTTGATCGGAACGCGAGAAGGCGGGAAAGGCCCGTCCAGCGAGAGCGGGCCGGCCACGACCGAGCCGCCCACGCCCACCGTGCCGGTGTTCCAGCCGCCCACGTCGATGCTCTGAGCGTGCCGGCCCATGCCGATGAACGAGATGTAAGCCGTCTCCCATCCGATGAACAGGTTGACGCCGGCGCTGGTGTAGCGGACCCAGACGCCTTCGAAGTCCCTGAAGTCGACCGGCGCATCGGTGCTGAACCCGGTCGGGTCGCCCCAGATCGAGGCCGAGGCGCCCAGCGAGGCCTTCGGCCCGCCGCCGCCGGCGAACACCGTCCCTTGCATCTGCCGGCCGGTGAGGTCATTGGTCAGCGTCAGCTTGAGCAGTGCGCCCGCTCCACCCAGGGAGGCGCCCGCCGACATGTCGACACTGACGTGCCAGAACTTGGACGCGTTCGAGCGCATCAGCGGCGGGCGCGAAGAGCGCGCCTGGCCCGAGACGCGCTGGCTGGAGTCGATGATCACGTCCACCCGTCGACGGTCGCGCGCGTTGTCGGCGCGGTCTCCCCGGGCTTCGCGCAAGGTGTCACGGCTGCCGCGCGCTTCCGAGTCGACCGCGACCGTGTTGTCCTGCGCGTCGATGTCGACGTCGAAGTCGATGCTCACGCCCGCACCGAAGTGCTTGACCATCAGGCGCTCGACCTCGGTGCGCACGGCTTCGCCGCGGCGGCGTGACAGTTCGAGGTTGAGGCGATCGGCCGCGGCGGGGCTTCTGGCGCCGCGCCAGCGGGGACTCGCATGCGCGATGATGCGCACGCGAAAGCTCGGCGCGTGTGCTTGCTCGGTGTGGCCCGGGTCCGCGGCCGGGTCGGGGCCCGGCGCCGGGTCGGGCGTCGGCGACATTTGACGCCGCACGGTCAGCGCCGATTCGTCGGCCGCGCCGGCCTGCCACTGCGCGACATGCGCGAGCTCGTGGGCCAGCAGGCGGGCGCCGCGTCCCGTCCGGGGCGCGTAGTGGCCCGCGGTGAAGGCGAGGTGCCGTCCGCCGGCGTAAGCCACCGCGTCGATCGCGGCGGCCGAGCGTGCCGCCTGCGCGTCCGCGTGCACGCGCACTTGTCCGAAGTCGCATCCGAAGCGCGGCTCGAGCACCGCGCGCGTAGCCGAATCGAGTGGCTGTCCCGGCGAGGCCAGAACTTCTTGCACGAGCCGCAGCGAGGAATCATCCTGCGCCCGGCCGCGATCGGATTGCGGCGACGGTGTGGCAGCCGCCCGCACGGGCCCGCGCGCCACTTGGCTCGCCATGCGCTCGGCCTCGGCCTCCAACGAATCGCCAGGGGTGCCCAACACGAGCTGCGGGCGGGTCCCGCCGCACGACGGGTCACGCTTCGGCACGGCGCTTTGCAGCGGCACCGCTGCGAGGCCCGCCTGCGGAACGGAAGCGGCCAGGTGCCTGCCGCGTGCGTCGCGATCGGCTCCGCCGACCCCGGTCGTCCGATCGGCGCGTTGCGTCGCGCCCGCTACACGGCTGGCATCGGCGTTCGTGCGCGCCACGGTCGACGCGGCCGTCTCCGGCCTGCTCGCGATGGAGCCCATGCGTGCCTCCCTCGGCGCTTGGACACCGGACACACCATCATAGGTGGGGGTGGAACGCTGGACAACCTCTGCCCGCGCGTAGCGCTCAGCCCGCCCCTCGCCGAATCGGCGGGCGCCGGCCCAATTGGATCGGCACCGTGACCCGCTTGCCCTCGCGCAGCACCACTGCATCCACCTCGCGGCCCGGCTCCAGCTCCAATGCGGCGCTGACCAGGTCGTCCGCGCTGGCGATCTTGAGTTCGCCCAGCTGCACCAGCACGTCGCCCGGCCGGATGCCGGCGCGCTCGGCGGGCCCGCCGCCTTGCACCGAGCGGATCAGCGCGCCTTGCGCACCGGGCCCCGGCAGGCGCGCGGCCGCGTCCTCCGCGGCCACGCCGAACCAGCCGCGCGCCACGCGGCCATTGGTCGCCAAGGCGGTGGCCACCTGCTTGGCCAGCTCTACGGGGATGGCGAAGCCGATTCCCTCGGAGCCGCCGCCGCGCGACAGGATGGCCGTGTTGATGCCCACGAGCCGCCCCGCGGTGTCGATCAGTGCGCCACCGGAATTGCCCGGGTTGATCGCGGCGTCCGTTTGCACGAAGTTCTCGATCGGGTTGATGCCCAGGCGTTTTCGACCGGTGGCGCTCACGATGCCCTGCGTGACCGTCTGGCCCACGCCCAGCGGGTTGCCCACCGCCAGCACCACGTCGCCCACGGCCAGCCGGCGCGTGTCGCCCAGCTCGATGGGTTTCAAGTCCGTGGCGTCAACTCGCAACACCGCCAGGTCGGTCTCGGGGTCGGTGCCTACCAGCCGGGCTTGCCGCACCGTGCCGTCGGCCAGCGCGATGGCGAGCTGGTTGGCGCCCTCGACCACGTGGTTGTTGGTGACGATCAGACCCGACGCGTCGATCACCACGCCGGAGCCCAGCCCTTGGCCGCCCGGGTCGCCCGAGCGCGCGAAGCCGCGTTGCGGGCGGCGGGCCGAATAGACCGTGACCACCGACGGCGCGGCGCGTTCGACCGCCTGGCGAAAGCTGACGGGTCCGCCGGCGCCCGGTCCGGATGGCGG
>ERZ1066118.264-NODE-264-length-54105-cov-42.831230_pt1 | contig 54105 bp, 39 predicted proteins | sample MGYA00382765_ERZ1066118 | MGnify/ENA primary metagenome ERZ1066118 (study PRJEB33369, sample SAMEA5778348) | biofilm metagenome | biome: Industrial cooling water; feature: Water cooling tower basin; material: Biofilm | place: United Arab Emirates | collected...
GTGAAGCAGGAGATGACTACCTCGATGGTGGCGCTGGCAACGATAGTTTAGACGCCGGAGATGGAGACGATAACCTTCTCGGTCAAACGGGTAACGATATCCTTGATGCGGGTAACGGCAACGATACTTTATCCGGCGGCGATGGCAACGACCTATTATTAGGTAAAGCTGGCGATGACTATCTTTCTGGTGGGAAAGGCAACGATAGTTTATTCGGCGTCGATAACGATGACCTGCTGTTAGGAGAACTTGGCGACGATATCCTTGATGGTGGTGCTGGGATTGATACTCTCCTGGGTGCAGCAGGTAACGATACGCTGTTAGGTCAAGATGGCAACGACTACCTCGATGGTGGAGAAGGTGAAGACAGCATTCTCGGTAGCGATGGTAACGACAAGCTATTTGGACAGGCAGGCAACGATTATCTTAACGGAGGAGAAGGAAGCGATCGCATTTTTGGCAATGAAGGCAACGACGAACTCCTGGGACAAGCGGGAGATGACTACCTCGACGGTGGCGCTGGTAATGACAGCTTGGCAGCGGGAGATGGTAACGACCAATTATACGGTCAGGCAGGAGATGACTACCTAGATGGCGGTGCTGGTAACGACCGCATCGAAGGCAACGACGGCGACGACCAACTTCTCGGACAAGCAGGGGATGACTACCTTGATGGCGGTGTTGGAAACGACTCCCTCGCAGGCGGCGACGGCAACGACCGACTCTACGGTAAAGAAGGTAACGACCTCCTAGATGGTGGTGCTGGTGTTGACTACCTAGATGGGGGTACTGGCAATAACACCCTTTCTGGTGGGGAAGGCAACGACCAACTTTATGGCAACGAGGGGAACGATATCCTAGACGGCGGTACTGGCAACGACTACATCGAAGCAGGTGCAGGCGACGACCAAGTGATTGGCGGAGAAGGTAACGACCAACTCTACGGTCAAGCAGGTAAAGATACCATCTCTGGTGGCATTGGCGACGACTACTTGGAAGGTGGCACAGGAGATGACCAGCTAACGGGTGGCGATGGCAATGACCGGATTTACGGACAAGCTGACCACGATAAGATACTCGGCGGTACGGGTAACGACCTGTTGGATGGTGGTGACGGTAACGACCAAATATCAGGTAACGAAGGCAATGACTTTTTGTACGGTCGTGCCGGACGCGACACCCTCGATGGCGGCAGCGGCAACGATAACATTTCTGGCGGTGACGATGCGGATATCCTGTCAGGTCAAGCAGGGGTTGACAACATTGAAGGTGGTGCTGGAAACGACCAAATTGAAGGTGGCGAAGGAAACGACCGCCTCTACGGTCAAGCAGGTAACGACCTCATCAACGGCGATGCAGGCGACGACCTGATTGATGGTGGGGATGGCGACGACGAATTGTTTGGTCAAGCTGGTAACGACCAAATTTATGGCGGTGCTGGAGACGACCTCTTGGACGGCAGTACTGGCAGCGACCAACTCCGGGGTGGCGATGGCGCAGACATCCTGCTGGGTAAAGCTGGCAATGACAATCTCGATGGCGGTGCTGGAGATGATGTCCTAGAAGGCGGGGACGATAGCGATAAACTCTACGGTCAGTCTGGTAACGACCAACTTGATGGCGGTGCGGGTGATGATATTCTCGATGGCGGTACTGGAGAAGACCAACTCATCGGTCAAGCGGGTAACGACACCCTCACTGGCGGCGCTGGCGATGACCTCCTCGATGGTGGGGACGGTGCTGACAAGCTGGACGGACAAGCGGGTAACGACCAATTGGATGGCGGCAAAGGCAATGACTTGCTTTCTGGTGGTGACGGCAATGACTTGTTGTTCGGTCAGCAGGGTGCAGACTCCCTTGATGGTGGTGCGGGAAATGATTACTTAGAAGGTGGTGCCGATAATGACTTGCTAACGGGTGGATTTGGCAACGACCAACTCTACGGTCAAGATGGTAGCGATATTGCCGATGGAGGTGCTGGTAATGACTACATAGAAGGTGGTATCGATGATGACCAACTTTCTGGAGGAGATGGTAATGACCAGATTTACGGTCACGCAGGTAACGACAGCATTGCGGGTGGCAGTGGCGACGACCAGTTAGTCGGTGGTGATGGCGATGACCAACTCGTTGCTGGGTTAGGAAATGACCAACTCTACGGCACTGATGGGAATGACTTTCTCGATGGTAGTTTTGGTGATGACTACATTGAAGCTGGGTTAGGCAATGACACAGTAACCAGCGGCGATGGGAATGACCAAATTTACGGTACTGATGGAAATGACGTTCTCGATGCCGGTGCTGGCAATGACTACTTAGAAGGTGGTGATGGATTTGACACGCTTACCGGCATGTCTGGCGACGATTATATTCTCGGTAATGCTGGCAACGACATGATTAATGCGGGTCCGGGTAATGACTGGATTGATGGTGGAGAGGGGGATGATTTGATTGAGGCGATCGCTGGTGACAATATCATCAATGGTGGTATGGGTCGCGATTCTCTCTACGGTGGCAGCGGTCTGGATACGTTCGTACTTGGATCTGGAACTGGTGCTGATGCTATTTTCCGCTTCGATACCCGGATAGATGTGCTGGGTTTAACCGGAGGTCTGACATTTGAGGATCTGACGATTGTTCAAGGTACTGGTGCTTTTGCCAATAATGCTCTAGTTACTATCAAGAATAGTCAGGAATTATTGGCCCAGTTGAATGGGGTTAATGCCAGCAGTATTACGAGTAGTAATTTCACTCTGATGTAGTGCGGCTTTGATAAAGTTCTGAGTTTTGAAGGGGAGATTTTGAATCACTTCAAAACTCAGAACTTATAATTTTTTTATTCAGCAATTAACAGAACTAATGCCCCTGTCACATGCGAGCGCACCCTTTTTTACAAAGGGTTATATCATGTCCGGTTGCATCGGTTGTATATCGTTAATTGTGTGAAAAGCTGTTGTTTTCCCTCCCACCTGCCCATCTGCTCACCTGCTAGCCTAACGCTCGCCTCTGCCAGCGGACATGATATTAGAGGAACAAAAGCTTTGTCTGGTGGGCAATACATACCGCTTCCCGGCGCAACAATTGTTAGCCTTCACTCCGTAAAAATCTGGCATGGCTCTACTGATTTGAGATACCCTATTCCGACGCTGAACTTTTTTTCCAGCCTCTATTACGTATAAAACTTGAAATTAGTCAGAGGTTCTCTATCAGCCGGAATTTCTCGCATAATATCCCCAACAAGTTGGGAAAATTTAATCGTTATTGGTAGCAGTCCACCTAAACGTGATGAGTTCCAATTCATTTTAGTGAGGATAAGAATTTCTTTAAGCAATGTTTCTCGTGGTGTATCATAACCAATATGGTCAGCAATCTGAATAGGTGAAGGAACGTGCATTCCATGAAATTGATTTAATTCTGCAATAAAGCCAGTTGTGTACAAATAATCTATATTTTCTACAGTAAAACGAGTATTTCGTAACGGTGGATATTTATTAGCTATAAGTAATCTTACTGTATTTTGAGGGATTAAGGCAACCAGGTCATATTGATTCACATACTTTCGCAAAGCCTGTTCAAAACCACTTCTTTCGGCAGGCCAATAGCGCGATGTTTTATGAACAACTACACGTTTCGGTAACTGTCCCATTTCTTCTTGGTATTTAGTCAGAACCAGATCTACAAGTTTAATTGCTTGCTCTTCAGTCAGATGGGGAGATTTTGTACCTTCTTTTTTTGCATCCCAGGAAAACTCGTGTCCTCTCAGTACCAGTCCATCACCGTGTTCGTCAAAAGCCTGAACAAGGCTTGTCTGCATGGTTGATAGAGTAGAACCCAAAGGACGATAGAAACTGACACCAATATAACAACTTCCCGGTTGTAGGCCGACAGGTCCCCAAGGGAAACCACCCGCCTTGAAATACAACCCCGTAAAAAAATTCCAGGCAATCTTTGACGGATGGTCTTTGTCTCGTCCATCAAAAGTTTCCAGTTCCGAAAGCTGAGTAGGAATGCGGTATTTCATTGCCATAGACTTAAAGGCACGCCGCAGATCTCTGTGAGTTTCTCCCAACTCAGAGTCATTGTAATCAGCTACCCGACATTTTTTAATTAATTGGTCTGGAAGCGTTACAACAATATATTCAGGGGGTTGATCTTTTCTAGATAACAGATCCAGCTTACTTTCCAAAAGTTTAACAGTTGCTTCAAAGCGATCGCGCTCTGATTTAATCTTTAAAACATCTTCAATCTCCGCTCGATTAAGTTGCCCAATCCAAGCTTGATCAAATACTAATTCTGAGAAAAAACCCCGGTCTTTTTGGTATCCTGGAAAAGCCGGATGTTTTTCGTCGCCTTCAACTCCTTGAGCGCTCTTTTCTATCCACTGCTTGGCGACTTCTACTGTTTCGGCAGAACCAATAAATCCAACCCGCACAACAGATGGGTGTCGTTTCATTGGTCTATACGACTTAGGGCCGAAATTTGAAATGCCCAACTTTGGGTCAATATGTTGCTGACCATCGGCAAAGCATAGCAGGGGTTCTCCTAAATACTGACAAGTTATTTTGGGAATGTTGCGAGTATCATTCATCTTCAAACTCCTGTTCTTCGTCCAAAACGCTCTCCCATTCTTCCCAGCTATCAGTCTGTTCTGTGTCCTCATTCGCCAGACGTGCTAGTGCAGCCCAACTAAAGAGGTCTTCTGGATACTCTACGTTTTTGAAAGGCTTCGCATATTCTTCAGGAATCCCCGGCCATTCAATTTCTGCTTGCATCATTGTAGTTGAGACTATAATTTTTTGATCTTTTGCACCAAATGGAAGAATGATTCGAGGTTGTCCATTACTAAGAAAATCTCTCCAAAAGTTGACATCGCCCAATAAGTCATAGTTAAATAGTCTCGATTTTTTATGCGTAACTCTGCTGCCAATTTTTTTTGAAGCGATGGGGGTCAAGCCATCCTTCGTTACTCGCATTTCGGGACGAACGCTTAAACACCAATGTTCATCGCTCACCTGGTGAAATTTCAAAGCGACTGCTAGATGATACCAATAAGATTTGGGTTCCTTGGTTTTCTTAGTGATGGGTTGCCATACCACGTTTCTACTTGTTTTAGATTGATTGAGAGGTCGATAGTTAACCTCTAAAGGTTTTCCCGTTTCTTGAGGCTGAAAATAGTATCGACGGTGGATTTTATCTAATTGGAGACCTTTGCGTCCTGTCAGTTTATTTAAAGAGTAATTTAGTAAAGTAACAAACCACTTTTTCTGTTCTGGGTCTTCACACCACTCATATACTTCATAACACTCAACTTTCTGATTGCCCACGAGTTCACGAAAAGGCCCGTCTTGGTAATTCAAATTCTGAAAACAGAAGAGCATTCCACCTCGGAGAAGGAAAGGGTATATCTCAGTTTTATCGACAGGGGGAATAATTTCTTGAGCGGCTTCTTTTGCTTGTAAATCGTTGTATTTGCAAGGAACACCATAGATGTAGCGAGGCATTGCAACAACTGGAAATAGCGTGCTGTAAACGGTCTCCCGAACGTAGCTAGTTTCTTGATTTGCTATCTCTGGATTTTTACTACCGATATACTCCTCTAGTAACTGACGGATAATAGCTTGTATTGCTTCCGCATCGGAGCCGTAGTAGTGGCGATCGCCAACTTGAATATCCCGTCCCTGGTTAATGTTGAGGTTGTATTTTCCCAATTGCACCACATTGCGATCGCCGCTGACAATCAGTGCCTGCCGTAAGGTGGCAATATCACTCTCGGTGTGTATACCGGCTGCGATGCAGTCTAGAATAGCGTTCAAGTTATCGGGGTCAGTCATACCTTAACGAGCGTCTTTGTCTGCATCCTTGGCTCGAACGTTATTTCCCATCGATATATCTCTAGCCTTTCCTATATTGGCGTTGTATGAACCCTGCTGAATTACATTCTCATTGCCAGGGGTAATGGGGCTACTGATGATAGCGCCACCTGCTGCTACACTGCGAAAAACGGAAGCCTGAACAAGTTGTCGAATTGTTTCGGTGGCTTCTGCTCGTACAGCGTCCCAACCCTCTACTGGTAGCCCTTTGCCACCACGCAGTACGGCTACCGAAAAGTCTTCGGTAGCTGTGTCGAAGAAGGGAATCTGCTCTGCCTGACATAACTTGCGGGCGCTCTCTGGCACTGCTTTGCCCAAATGGTTCATCAGGTTGGAAAGACGCACAACTTTTTCACCGGGCTGGTTGCCTCGACCTTGCAACGCTTCGATGAGGTGGTAAGTGTAAATGCTCATGGTTTCATCGGGGCGAATCCAAGATTTTTGCTCTCCACGAGACGACGTAAAGACAGCTCGCCCTTTACCTTGTTTGATGTCGTCTACCAAGCTCTTAGGTGGGGCAGTTTCGACAAAACTAGAGGGGAGTTTAATAGCAGTTGGTTTGTTTTTAGCAGTCGCCATTCCTTCGGCGTGGCAGCTGTCAATTATGACTAGCAGGCGCTGTGACTGTATCTGGCGCAGTGCATTGGTGAAGTCAGCAGCAGACAAGGCTGATGAAGGGATATCAAAGGGTTCGACATCGTGTGGAATTAAGTAATAATGCTCGGTAGATTCGTCTAGCCAACCGTGACCGGAGTAGTAGATTACAACTGTAGATTCTGGATTGGCAGCGGCTTGCTCTTTGAGCCAGACTAAGCCATCTAAGATAGCAGTGCGTGTTGCCGCTGCGTCGTGTAGCAAGCGGATGTGCTGGTCGTCATTGGGGTAGGCACAGAGGTTAGGGTTGGTAAGGATCGATCGGAGTGCTTGAATGTCTTTAACTGTGACAGGTAGCGACCATTTCGGATAAGCGGATTGACCAACACCGATAAGCAAGGCATAACCGTGGGGGAATCTGTCAGACATCTAAAGGGAAGATATTCTCGGTTTAAATTTTAGTCATTCAGACAGTCTAGCTTTTTATAAAAAGCAATGGCGACGGAAGCGAACAGAGAGTATCGCTACCAGCTGCGTTCCTCAAATTATTCATGTGCTAACTCTCGATCTATATCTTGCTGTAATGTCCACAAGCAGTAAGTGTTTTTGGAGTACAGGAGAAGCGATCGCACAAATAACTACTTCTGTTGCAAAACCGCCTCAATTTCTGCAAGCTTCTGACGCAATACCTCCTGAAACTCCACCAATTGCTCTCTTTCAGCCGCCTTCAACGACTCTATAGAAAGTTTTTGGAGACGACTCGCTTCCACAGATACGGGTTTTGTTTTTGCAGTGGATGTTGAATTAGGTAGAGCTTGAGAAGCAATAACTTCCCTCACCAATTTCCGAGTTTGAGAAGCCGATAGTTTTTCAGAAATTACCTGCTGCGTCGTCTTCCCCCGAATCTCTTTTGCTTTCTCCTCTGATACTCCCAAATTTTTCACCGATAATTTCGAGAGTGCGATCGCATGAACCCCTTTAAGTCCCTGTTCTCGAATCGCAGCCTTAAGGTCATCAGCCAAGGACAGCATCGGAAAAATATTGGCATCAACAGAAGCCGGATTGAGCTGCAAATCCAAAAGTACTCCAAATACAGCTCGTTCTTTCTCATCTAATGCCAAAGCTGATAGTCCTTGCTGTTGTTCCTCAAGAGTTGCAGCAATCAGCTCAACAACAGCATTCATTCGTTTTTGTGCGCTTAACCGTCGTACAGCAGTGGACAGAATACGAGGAATATCTGAACCAGTCAAACCCGTATTAGTTTCTATTTCCCGCACAATTGCTTCTGCTTTATCGAGGGGATTGAGGTCTTCTCGATGGAGGGAAGTTAACAAAGCCTTACGATGTAAAGCATCGGGTTCTGGAATAATCACAGCAGTAAGCGTCTGCCAACCCAAAGCCTTAGCACTGCGCCAACGCCGTTCCCCATCAAACAGCACTAAGTTCTCTCGCTGCATCAGAATAATCGGTTGGAGTTGTCCATCTTTCTCTAAAGAACGGGACATTGATTCAATGCTTTCTGCTAAAAATGTTTGCCTGGGTTGCTCTAGGTTTGGTTGAATTTGGTCAATGGGAATTGACAAGATGCCGGACTGCGATTGGAGTTGGTTCCGCAGCTGGGCAAGTTGTGCTTCCAACTCAGTTTCGCCTGAGTTCCGCAGTTGTTCAATTTCTGCCTTGAGTCTCTGAATTTCTTCTTCAGCAGCAGATAGTTGCTGGGATTGCTTGGCAGAGGAAAAATAATCTGTAATGTCAGGAGCTTTACGGGCAGCCATATCGATTAGTTCAGTGACCTTAAATCTGTTTAACTGCTAACAACAAAGCCAGGAACTAGCAACGCATTTAGGGGCTAGAAACTGTAACTTGTTTTCTTTCCACCAAGGTGTGATGACTCAACAATCTTCGCTTGAGCGAAAATTGCACGCGGAAGACGCTTTTTCCAGATCTAACAAGCTAGGGCTAGTTCTTTCTAGGTTTTTCGGAGCGGTGTTATGACTCAGATAACGGCTCTTATTGGCATAGAGGGCTGGTAAGTATGGCTTCTATGGCTTATACCTGAAGCTTCGTCACTGAGCATGTTCTTTTGCTGATTTCTTCTGTTGTATTCCTTTGTTTGACTTCGATGCTTCTGTTTTGCCTAAGATGGATGCTAAATAAACAGCCAGTTCCTTGAAGTCCTTACATGCGGAATGAATTGGGCGGTAAAGATGTAAGGGCAAACCAACCCCACTCGCATTGACAAATTCAGCACTATCGCGAATAGCACCGAAGGCACGAATGTTCATTGACTCTAACTGTTTTGGCAGCGATTCTAGAAGTTGTCGATGAGCCGCACGTCTAGAATCGTATTGATTGGGGACAAATCCCACAATTTCCGGCGCAGGATTGAGGCGCAGGTGTTTGCAGTGAAAATAATACCATTCGAGTAAACGAGCTGCGCCCTGAATGGACTTGGGTTCTAGTTGGACGGGAATAACGACATGAGTAGAAGCTGCCAGTGCCATCAAAGGTAAGGGGCCAAGTGTAGCCGGACAGTCAAAAATAATTAAGTCATGTTGCAAAGGATAATCCGCCAAGCGGTCTGCTAATAGGTAAGCACCTCGCTTGTGCAACACTAATTCATCTGCTGTCTGTGTCAGCACCATTCCTCCCTGACAGATAACAACTTTATCAGTGCGTGAGCTCCAGCAGGGAACCAAAGGCCAGTTGCCATCAAAACTATCTCGCAGTACCGCAGCTAAGGTATGTTCGGGTTCAGGAGGAGTTAAGCCGCAAAACAGAGTCAGCGACCCTTGGGGGTCGAGATCCATAAGGGCTACGTTGAATCGGCTAAGGCCGAGTTCATACGCGAGATGGACTGAAAGTGTAGTTTTACCACTCCCACCCGCATTACTGATTACAGCCAGTCGAATTTGCATGGGGATAAAAATTAGGTAGGTTTGCCGATATCAGATATCGATATACAAGGTCAAACAAGAGAGCTTTCTTGAGTTGGGGGAGTAAACCCCATAAATTAATGTAGGGGCTTGCGACCACGTGGTGACGGCAATCACCAAGAGCTTTCGCCGTTCCAAGAGCTTCCCCAGCCCTCTGCTTCGGTCATGGGGAAAAGATCAGATATCGATATCCAATGAGATTTAATTTGACCCTATCATACATCGTTATCCAAGAAACCTAATACAAAATTTGTGAATTGGATATCAATATACAAGGTTGTTTGATTCAAACAGCCTCGTGGGAAGCAGATGCTAATTTTGGTCAACTTATTTTTTCATCTCCCGCAAGGAGGACTTCACCTGATAATCGCTTTCCGGGTGTGGTCATAAGTGGTTGGTGGTTAACAGCAGGAAGGCATCCGGAGACTGGGGAAGCTGGGAAGCTAATAGTAGAAGGCTGATTTACAGGTATAGTCGGCAAATTTCCGGGAATTTCTGGATAAGCATCCTCGCGCGCCTCTGACAGACTCACACCATTGTCTGAAGCAAACTTTTCCAGCTTGTCCATTTTGACAGAGACAGTATATCAATTGGAGAATTAGCGATCGCAACTCGTTTAATTGGCTCCTCTTCCACGCCGCCAGTGCCTACCCAAAACCAACTTGAAAGACACCTGCTAGAGCGCCAGTCCAGTAAAAGAGGTTGACAAAAAGCGCAGTTGATGGTGGACTAGAAAAACTGTCTCGCACGGGCGCGATATGCCGCAGGCACGCTGGCGCGAACGCAAAGAAATCAGAAGTTGGCTAGCGTCAGAGACACCAACAGAAATACCAGCCGACTGATGCTTCATAAAAGAAACCTTTGGCTGCAATTAAATCTGGATGAAATTTTCAGCAGTTACAATAATCTTTTACTGAGATTACTCAGGCAGAGATTAGCTGGTGTTGCCTAAAAAGTTGCGCTAAAATATGAAGGTTATGAACCACTGCCATCCGCCGCAGATCAAAAAGATTTTTCCGGATTCCCAAGTAGCGAGCCTGTTTACCCTGCCACTGACCAATATGGGCTAGAGTATGTTCAACACTCACACGCTCTCTTAATTTCTGACGACCAGAAGCCGTGGTTTGGCGTTGACGTAATTCCTGCAATAAAGATTCATCAGGATGAATAGAAATAGTCCGACTTTTAGGGCTAGCTGTAGATTGAGAATGGAGAGGGCAAGCCTGACATTCCTGCTCTTGGAAGCGAACAGTTTTTCCTTCTACAAAGGGGATGCTGATGCCATTGGGGCAGCGAATTAAGTGATTTGACCAGTCTAGATTAAAAGCCGTTTTGTCAAAATATTTACCATTGCGTACTCGCCAAGATTTACAAATAATTTTTAATTCGGGTGTCCGTTGTTTCACCCAATGGCTGGTCAGATAAGCGCGGTCGATATGTAATTCTTCTAAAGTGACCTGTTGAAATTCTAGATCTTGCGCCAATGATTCAGTAACACAAGCTTCTGGCAGATTCGCTCTTGTGATTCCCACTGCTCGCACCATGCCTAAATCTAAGTCTTTAAGAACGTGACGTTTATAACCATCAAACCGTTGCGAACGACTTTTTCTTCCATGACGCATTTGCTCGTCTTCAATCGCAATCCGCCGGTTGGGAGCCACGCCACGACGTAGCTTTGGGCAACCATCTTCTCCCACCTCCACATCTTGTTCTTGTATTTGCCTTGAAGAAAGCCAAACTTTTTTCTACCAACTCTGTCGTTGCTTGCTCTTGGTCAGATTGTTCTTCTACCCAAGTTTCTACTTGATTGAGTGCTTGTAAGATTGTCGTTAATGCTTGTTCTCTCGCACTTGAGTCATCCCAATCTAAATCTAACGCAGCTTTCAAGCTGGAGTTAGCTACAATTTTTGCTCCGGCTTGTTGTGCTATTTGCTCTAAATCTTGCTGGGATTTTTTGGCAATTACTTCTAACGCTTTTCTGAGAGCATGGCCTAATAAATTATAAGTGTCTTCGACTCTAGCAGCTCCCCATAATGGACTTGAATCTAAGGCCGCTCTTAATGAACTAGAGTTGTATCCTTTGGTGAGGGCAGCTAGCTCAATGGTACGTTCTACTAAAGTGCGTTCGCGTCAGCGTGCCGGAGGCATATCGCTACCTGAAGCAATCAACGCGGCTCTAAATCTAACTAGCGTTCCTTTCCCAAATGGAGCCTGTTCGCAATCAATACAATCAAGTACCAATTGCCATCGTCTATCCATCACCATTGCTTCGAGGGCTTCGTCATCTGAAACTCCTGTATAAGCTTGTAGAATAATGAACAGTGTTAGTTGTGCTGGTGGCACTGGACACAATCCCATTGTGCTGTCTTTAAACAACTTACTTGCCAGTTCAATTTGAAATTGTTCATCGAATAGTAAGTGACGAATTTGTCTTAGAAACAAGAACAGTTTGGCTTTTCTGATCCGTTTAGCCACAATTTGTTCCGTCAGGGATAGTTCTATCGGCGGGTTCCAGGTCGGTGGGCGCCTTGCTTGGCTCCGAGCTTGTTGATCGGGGTCGGGGTGGATTTTTCTAGCCCACCATCAACTGCGCTTTTTGTCAACCTCTTTTACTGGACTGGCGCTCTAGCTTTAGCTAAACCCAAAAATTTGTTGTCATCCACATCCCAAAGCATTGCACCCGTTGTTTCTCCTGTAAGTGAGCGCTGGTTCTGGAATCAAAGCTGACGACCTTCACCCGCTTACCTCAGCTTTGCACGCTCTTAACTGAAAAGGTAAAGTCTCCATCCCCGCCGACTAAAGTCTCGTTCCTTAATTTCTGCGGGTGTCCCCAGCGTTCTGGTGTTCCTGTGGTCAGTACCGGATGCCCCTACGGCTTCCTTGATGGGTGAATTTTATCGCCATTGGCAGTAGCAGAAGTTGGATAAAGCCCAAGCACTGCGTCAGGCAATGTTGACGACGATGCAACTTCATCCCAATCCTCAAGACCTTGTCGTTACCCACATCTCACGGCGAGCGATCGCATACAGTAGGAGCATGAACATCAATCAATTGAACGATCCACTGGAGTGGGCAGCAGCACAGTGGGGACAAGCGCAACTCGGAGATCTGCGGCGCAATGCCAGAGCGATTCAAATGGGGGCAGACATGGCTTGTCAGCCGTCCGGCAGCTTACCTGAACAAATGGGTTCATGGAGTAACCTCAAAGCTGCATACAGACTGCTAGCACAAACAGATGTGACGCATACAGCCTTAAGTCAACCTCACTGGAGAGCCACCCAGATGGAGGCCAAACTGTGTGATAGCTCAGTTGTCTTATTTGTACAAGATCTCAGCCAGCTCGACTACACCAGCCATATAAATACAGCCAATCTCGGTCATATAGGGGATGGTGGTGGTAGAGGATTAATGGTACACAGTTGTTTAGCGCTGGTGCCAAGAGCAAGTAATCCAGAAATTTTAGGATTGGCAGCACAACAGGTCTGGACTCGCAGTGATGTCAAACGAGGTCAGGAAACACGGACTGAGCGCTGTGCCAGACGCACTGAATTCGATGTCTGGGCAGAGGTAGTAGAAAGCATTGGGGCAGCTCCTCCTTCAACCATCGCCCCCATGTGGGTAAGTGTAGGAGACAGAGGTTCGGATATATTTTCTTATGTGAAACGCTCGATAGCTCAAAATTGGCATTGCTTGCTCCGAGTCTGCCAGGACAGAGTGATTCAAACTATTGATGGTAGTTTTCAACGACTCAAAAGTTTTGCGCGATCGCTGCCTGTAATGTCCCATAAGAAAATAGTGTTGCGGGGACGTTCTGGTCAACCCAAACGTCATGTCGAGTTACAACTAGCATGGCAGCAAGTTCAAATCCATCCTCCAAGGCATGGAGTCGAACGCCAACAACAACCAATTGGAGGATGGTGCATTCGCTGTTGGGAAGCCAATGCTAGTCCCAATCAGTTGGAATGGATTTTATTTACTACCGTACCAGTGACCGATGTTGAGTCAGTCAGATTAGTTGTGGACTGGTATACCTATAGATGGGTAATCGAAGAATATCACAAGTGCCTCAAAACTGGCTGTGGGCTGGAAAAGCGGCAATTAACTACGGCTGATGGCTTAAAGCGATTACTGGGATTTTTGGCTCTTGTGGCTGTGAGGCTACTACAGTTGCGTCACCTGAGCCGCCATCATCCTCAGCGTCTAGCCAGGAAATTTGTACCACATGAGATGTTGAAAGTTTTGGTGGCACTATTCGGCTTGGGAGACGTGGAACAACTAACGATGCTTGAATTTTGACGGGCTGTAGCAACTTTAGGAGGGTTTATTGGTCGTCAGTCGGATGGGGAACCCGGGTGGCAAACTTTATGGCGCGGTTGGCAGCGATTGCAAGACATCTGCTGGGGGGCGGCAATTGCTGCTAAGAGTTAGATATTTTCCCATCGCTGCCTCCTAGCTAAATCCCCATGCCTATGTCCATGATTCTATTAATTGATATTCATGCTCCTACTGTATGCGATCGCTCGCCGTGAGATGTGGGTAACGACAAGTCCTCAAGACTGGGCAGCCTTCACGCTGATTGAGCCTCTGCCAGAGAAGGATTATCTTTTTTCTCTTTCTGGTAAGGAGAATTGAGGGCTATTGAGTTGATGCCGATGATGTTAATTTGTTCTAAAACGGCTTCAATTCTTTCCAGGAAGCTGCGATAATTGGTGATAGAACCATCTAGTTCTAAACGGGCATTTTCGGTCAATATCGTGTCCTAGAACCTTGCCGACGGATACCCAGAATTGAACCGCAGGTGGGACAGGTGATACCGCTGTTACCCGGTTTGACTGTTTCCAGAAAGTCTTTGACGGTCTTGGATGTCATTGTGTAATTCTTTTTGAGACTTCTGAATGTTTATCGGGAGAGGTTCTCCGAATTATGCAGTGGTTGATTAGAAGATCGTGTCACCCCGGATCTCGGCTCAATGCCTAAGTCCTAAACGAAATAAATAGGAGTACAATCCAAACAAAAAACATCAGCACTGTTACCCAAGCACTTCGCCGTCTAGTATCCCAAGAAGTCCCAATTTGCATAGGATGGGAGACAACTTCTACATAACTAAGCCAGGGACGCCCCACCTTAAATGATTCGTAAAGTGACCCTAATTGGAATACAAGCAGTAGAAATTCTGCACCAATGTAGTCTATTGGCACAGTGCTTTTTTGAGTGCGTAGGAAGCCTGTTATCAAGGGTGTGAGAACAAAGATTGATGCCACCACAGTTAGAAACGGGACTACCCCCCACAGAAGTGCCACAGGGACAATTAGAACTGCAATTGGTAGAGGTTGTGGCGCAATCCACTGTCTGTTTTCAACAGGTTCGTTGCTGCGAACATTAATGTCCATCCTCCCCCAGCGCCACGCTCTTTCGATAATCGCCGACCAACGATTCCACGTACTTTTGTCGTGGAAAACCACAGCTTGCGGTCGAGAAAGAATTGCATACCCAGCGTTATTAAGTCGTCGTCCGAGCTCTGTATCATCTCCTCCGAGACGATAATTCCAGTTTTCTGAAAACCCACCGATCTGTTCAAAAACCTCAAGTAAAACTGAAAAATTCGTGCAGGGTGCCCAAGGGACTTCAGGCATATTTTCCGCAAAACAAAACGAATCGAGAAACGGTGTCTGAGCAGCGGCGCGGTATGCCATCGACTCATCCCCGACAAACCTTGTAATGCCAATAACCGCACCAACAGGTCGTCCTGTAAAAGGAGCCTGTGCCGTCTGGTAGGCGACTTGATGTTCTCTGAATAATCCCGGTTGTGCCTGACAATCAGAGTCAATGAACAAAACAACATCAGCACCCATTTCACGCGCTCGAAGTGCGCCCATATTCCGTTTGGCTCGAACGCTCTGAGGCCCTTGTAAGTAAACAGCACCCACAGCTTCACAACAGGCGCGAATATGCGCTGCTGCTTCACTATTTTCAGGCGTACTGTCAACGATAATAAAGTCTATCCATTCCTTGAGTGAATCCTCAGATCTTACTGTATCGAGCGTTTTCAACAGATTTTCTACTAAGATAGGGCGATCTTGGCAGGGCGTAACCGTACAAATTCGTAACGGTGTCTTGTTACTAATTAAAGTTAAATCCTTCATCGCAAAGTAACCCCCATTAACAGAAGAAAAACGAAAAATTCCCAAAGGAAGCGAGTTTGGCTAGACCATTCATGCAAGAACTGACCTTCGCCGTAATTCATTTGAGTTGCTAGGAGGTGCGGATAGCCCTGCCGCAATAGTTCTAGACTGGTTCGCACTTGGAATAAGATTTGCAGAATTCGAGACTGCACAACTACAGCCCAGTTGGTGTTTGTCTCGCAGGCTTCTTGTAAAGGTCCGCCAATCAGATAAACAGCAGCAAACCAAACCAGGGAGAATAGGCGAGTGCAAACAAGCGTATCGGTTATAGTCCAGCCGAGGGCAATTACCAGAAACATCCAGAGCTTCGGCGGCGCAAAGATGCGGCGTTCGGGGTGATGAGACAGCAGAATAGCTTCACCGCTTCCCCATGTCCAGGCACGCCTGGTTACGCCGCGAGCGAAGGGTTCGCTGGCGTGGCGGACGGAAGCAGCAGTCGAGCAGGCTAGGCGATCGCCTGTATGCGTGCAAATCCGCAATCCTATATCGACATCTTCTGAGGCGTAAGAGAACGCTTCATTAAAACCTCCCACCTCGGAAAACGCATCCATACGCAAGGACAGATTAGAACACGGCCCCCAGAGGGTATCTCGCATCATCTCTGGAAACTGGAAACCAATCAGAAATCCCGCATGTCGCGCCGCAGCATACGCCAGCGTGTCATTTGCTTGGTGTAGCGTCCGTCCAACAACACCAGGGACTTTTGGTTTAGCCGCATAAACGGCTGCATGGGCAATCAGCCACTCCCACTCCACCTCGCAATCTGCGTCAGTAAACGCCACGATATCAGCCACAACCCCAGCGCAGCCCGCATTACGCTTTTGCGAGATCGTACCTTTGACGCGCACGACCTCCATACCGAAACCTGCTGCTGCGTCTTGCCATGCTGCCAGAAGTTCTGGACGACTGTCATCCACGATGCGGATGCGAACGGTGATAGTTGGCTCTTGCAAAACAAGTGCATCGGCGGCGGCGCGGACAGATTGCAAACAAGCTTGGATAAGGGCTGATGCCTCATTGTGGGTCAAAATGACAACTACCCAGCGTTTCGGGCAACAAAACTCGCTCATAGATTGACAACCCCAAGTAAAGCAGAACCACAATACTTACCCAATAGATGCCCCACAATTTGAGCCAGACGTGCAGTGTTGGTTGGTCGCTTATCCGGTTGGGTAGCAAGATCGGCAAATGCAGCAGCCAGTCGGCGGTAATGCGCCCGATCGAGGCGAAGGCGTCCCAGGTGGCGGCGTTGCAGGTGGCACGAAGCGATGCCGTACTGATACCACTTCCAAAACAGTTGGCAAACTGTGGTAGGAAAGCGATGCTCGACGTAAAGCTGAGGCTCGTACAGCAACAGACCGGGGTTGACGGCGATCGCACGCCAAAACAGGTCAATATCTTCGGCATAATTAGCAAAGCGCTCGTCGAAGCCACCCAAGACGCTGAAAATGTCTCGTCGGTAGAATACGTTGGCTGTGATGAAAGCACCTCGCAACGAGCGCTCGAACAGGTGCAGCCGTTCGGTCGGAAATTGCAAGACGCCTGATAGTAGGGCATCCCCCGCTACCTTTTCGATTTCGTTAAGCGGCGGCAAAGCGCGAAGCGGGCCTGCAAGAGCAATGAGAGCCGAATCAGCTTGCACTAACTTGTAGGCAGTATCTAGCCAATTAGGGGGTAACTGACAATCAGAATCGGTAAATGCTAACCAATCTCCTGTAGCAACGGCAGCCCCGCGATTTCGTCCTCCGGCTGCATGAATAACTAGATTGTCCACAATCTGCGCCCCGAATTCAGCGGCGATCGCTCTTGTTGCATCCGTGCTGCGCCCGTCAGCAATAATTAGTTCATAGGGCGGGTATATTTGTTGACGCAGCGAAGAAAGCGTCATTTGGAGCGTAGCAGCACTATTTCGGGTAGGCACAATCACTGAAAACCGCATTCAGCACCTCCAACTGGCAACTAATGACAAAAACCACAGAAAAATTCCCACTCCCAAAAGCAACCAGCCATTGGCAACCAAAACCCACCATTCCCCTATAGCTTGTTGGTGATGGAACCAGATGCCGCCTGTCAGCGTGCCGGAACGCCACAGGGAAAAAGTTCGCGCTAGGTCGAATATCAGTGATTGCGAGAGCCACGCTGGAACTGCGGCGGGGGTTAACCCTAAGCAATGCAATTTAAGTAATTCAACCGCACACCAGCTAAAGAACAACAGGACGCTGAGAGTTAGTAAACGCAAGGACAAAGGGAAAGCGAACACCGTAACGACGGCAGCGATCGCCAAAACCACAGCAAAAGCTAAAATTGGCGGGATGCTACGTCGGCAGAACGACGGATGTCGTCGCCAGAGATAGCCCTCGGAGGTTCCAAAGTACCAGGCACGTCCGAGCGCCTCCCTCAACCTACTCCAGGTTTCTCGCGCATGAACAGACGGACAGTTAGGGGCAGTTACTATTGCGGGAAAACCCAAACGCTCCGTCCAGCGCAACCCCAGATCCACATCCTCAGCGCGGTCTGGGCCGCATCCTACCGACCAGAAGCCACCCAGCCGTTCGACTGTTGACAAGCGCAAGGCGATCGTCGCCGCAGGAACCCACCACAGCCTTTCGCCCCTTTCAGCCCAGTTAAAAGTTTGTCGGTATGGCATTGCCGCTGTTGCAGTTTCCAGCCTACCTTGCGGTGTCTCAAACTTCACAGGTACGGCAAGTGCCTGGATATCGGGTTCTTTGAAGGCTTCAGCAATTACCACTAACAATTTCGGATGGATCGTGCAGTCGCTATCGACGCACAAGGCGACATTATATTGAGCGGCTGCCATCCCCACATTGCGTTTCATTGCGGGGCCTGCCTCCACGAACAGGCAACGGATTTTAAGACCTGTACTATTAGAAAAATTGATAACGTCTTCGGTGGGGTTTTCTGTCCCATCCCAAACAACGATCGCCTCGCAGTCAATCGCGGGAATTTTTTTACGCGCTTCGGCTATGGAATCCATCAATTTCAATAGCAACGCGAGTCGCCCCCGTGCTGGAATAACGATACTGATGCCAGAGACGCGCTCTGTACTATGGAAGTGGATCATGATCGAGCCTTTCCGACTGCATATCGAGAAATTCAGGTGAATGACAGACGAGAGCGCATTTGCGACAGTCCAGTGCTTTCATTCGCTCCCTCGCTGCGGCATAAGCTGGGGAATTCCAAAGTCGGTCTATGGAGATGTCGTTCAGGTTCCCAATCGGTGGAAGTTGCCAGCAGGGATGAACGTTGAAATTTTCTTTAACGTAAAGGCTGGAATAGCCGATCGTGCAACGAAAACCTTCTGGTAACTCGCCCTCTGCTAAAAATCCGGGCAATCTTCGCAGAAATTGGGCATCATTTCCCAAGGGAAGGCCCTGCGATTGTGCGGCAATCAGCGCTTCAAGCAAGGATTCTAGACGCTCGCGATCGCTGGCTGTAAAGCGTAACGGGTCGTTAGCCAGCGACAGTCCCGGGGGCGGTTGGTATGCCTGAACCATAATTCGATCCTGGGGCAACATTAATGGCACGAGTCGGTCGAGGTGCGCTAACAGGCGATCTGCAATGGGGCGGGTGAGGACAATGTTAACCACCACTATCGGTATACAAACGGTTTGGCGGCGAAATGCTTGCAATTGCTCGAAGGCATACTTGGGTTTGTTGACAGCAATACCCCGAATCTGCCGGTACAGTTCGTCTTCAAGGGAATCGAAGGAAAGAACTAACGCTGACAAACCAGCCGCATGAAGCTGCTGCGCGGCAGCAATATTCAACAAGCTGGCATTGGTAATTAAGGTGACGTTTAAGCCACAATCCGCCGCGAACCGAATAATATCTGATAAATCTTGACGCAGCATAGGTTCGCCACCGCTGAGGGTTAAAGCGCGGACTCCAAGACCAGCAAGCTGTTCGATCTGTTTGGCTAAATGCTCGTAGGAAATGTCTGTACGCTTCATTGTGTCTGGATCGCCGTAAGCGCAATATTGGCAGCGCGAATTACATCGTCCGGTGACGTTGAGCGTAACTTGAAGGGGTCGAGGTAATGAACCGACTCCATCGGCAGCTTTAGCAACAATTTCTGAAAGGGGAGAACGGTTAGGGATATGGCTTTTCATGATTCTGTTTGTGGTTTGGACGATGCTGGTTGAGGAAGAATACGAGCGGCGCGGTATAAATTGAGGTAGTAACTGATAAATTTGGCAGCTAACAGTGTTTCGAGCGCCGCTAAGGGGAGTGCAATTGGTCGGAAAGTTGACAGATGCCAAGCCAGGACAACAGGAGCGATTGCGTGATATAAGTCGTGCAATGGAGCAAAAGCCGTTCTATAGAGGCGATCGCTAATCGACCATTCCCGCCAAAAGCGACACAGTGGAGCATTAACCGTCAACCACAGCAAGACAACATACCAAACTCCCGATGTCGATTTCCCAGCTAACAAAGCGATTCCAATCAGCGATAGAACTTCTAGCCAAAACCCCGTCTCTACGAGCCAGCGCATCCGTTCCTGCCCTAAAATAGTCGCGGTCGTATTCACCCCAGCTTGGCGATCAGCATCGCAATCTTGTACTTGATGCACGAAGATCCATCGCATTCCTACTAGCAAGCACAATAAATGCGCTGTAGCTTGCACCCAACCATCCCAGGGGAACCAGCCATTTACCAGCAACAGCACGCAATTTCGCTGTCCTACGGCGGCGAGTGCTGGCCCCCACAACCAATGAGTTTTGCCGCGCAAGGGACGGCAGGAGTACGCGCAACCGCACAGCAAGATACCGAAAAGTCCAGCACCTCTGGGGATATCCAATTCAGCCAAATACCAGACCAGAATTAGTAGTGTTGGTATGCCGACTAACGCGAAGCTTTGCCAAAACCAAGGTAGTCCCGCAAAGGGATGAAATTTACCAACCGCTTTGTCTTCTTCCCGATCTGTTGTGGCGTTGAGGAGATAAGCCCACATAATCGCTATAGTTGACAGACACAATGCAATCAAGGTGGGAACAATTGAGAGAGTGGGATTGAGAGACAAATTTAGCCACGCAAAAGCGTGAATTAAACCTTGTTTTCCATCTGCCCATTCCCGCCAGCGAATAAATTTACTCATCGAATCCCAGAAAGATGCTGGAGATTGATAAGCTGGATGAAGTTCGAGTATTTTCAAGATTTTGCGTACTTCATCAGATGTCTGTCCAGTCGGAGCGAAAATATTTTGTATTCCGTTTGAGTCTTTCATAAATTACACATTTTTTTCTAAATGTGGTGATTGTTGGCTAGCGAGCGGTCAGAGTTGATCTGTTTAGCTAGCTCAACGACTGAATCAATAAACTGTGTTTTGCTTTCAGCATAAGCTACTTTATCCGAGCAAAATTTAAGAGCCATTTTTCGTTTCATTGCCTCATATTGGAGTGCGATTTCTCGATGATTTCGCAAGTAGTCGCGGAATAAAATATGCCGCCAATATATGCCTTTGCCATACTCAACTATGTGGATGTGATGGGTGCGAGGTGTACCTTTCCAAAAAAACAACCGATCGGTGCTACTGGCCTCCGGTTGATGGTGGTATCCGATTAAGTGCAACTGACAGGAGTATTTGTCATCGGGTGTGAAACGCTCAACAGCAATCAAAATGTCGATGATTGGTTTGGCAGCTAATCCGGGAATAGCTGTACTACCGATATGTTGAATTTCAACAATATCTTTATTCAATGTTTTGGCAATTATACTCTTTTCTTGTTGGTAGGCTAATTGCCAACTCCGATTGTGTTCAAAAAATTCAATTAATTCAATCTGATTGTATTTCATAATTTTTGAGAAATTAGTCAGTCAAATTGGATGGGATATCAAAGAGTAAAAACGTTCATTATCGTGAAACTTTTCAAATAATTTCCCTTCTTTAGCCTTTTCCCGATAATATAGAGGAAATATTTTTATAGCTTGTTCTAAATAATCAAGTGCTTTAGTTGTAGTTTGCCGCTCCGCCGCATAACAGGCTAATAAATAGAGAGCCTCATGATAAGTACTATTAATTTGTAATGCTTGTTCTAAATATCTAACAGCTTTAACAACTTCTGTGTCATGTTGTTTTTGTTTCTGGTTCCAGTGAAATATCGTTCTAGCTTGATGAGTTAAAGCTATACAATCTTCTGCGTTATTTTGACGAGCTTTATCAAAATATTTTATAGCTTCTTCATATTTTCCAAGCCGTTCTGATGTAATCCCCAGATTGAGGATGATCTGAAAATTTACTATATGTCGCTCGCTCGCTTTTAGATAAAATTTGATCGCCTCCTTATAATACCCCGCAAATAAGCTATTATTTCCCATTTTGGTGTATTCTTCATGGCTCAAAACTTCAGGGTTAAAATCCACAAAAATAGAAGCTTCCTCTATTAAGCCACTCATTGCCCTCCAGTATTCAAGAGGGATATAATTTTTGGCTTTTGATGGCCAATAAGCAGGCGAAATTTGACCTGATATTTCTTGGACAAAATCAGGTAGATTACTATATATACGTTGCTCTGCAATATCTAATTGGCTCAAAATTCGATTTTTTCTTTGAGTTTCCGAAATTATTCTCAATTCTGATACTCTATCTAGTTCTTCTTTAGCTTTTAGAACTAAGGGATCTAATTTACGTTCCTTTCCTTCTCTAAAATTGGCAATTTCATCAGATATTTGAGCAAGCAATGGCTGTCGCAGCAGCCAGATAAATATACCAGCAGCTAGCGGAAATAATACTACTAAAATGCCTAATATGGCAACCAAAATACTAAGGGCTGTTACAAAGGTACTCAGATTACTTGTAAAAGGACGGCCAAAGGATTGATCGACCTCATTTTTCACTCTCTCTTTTATCTCCTCTTTTAGTTGTTTCAGGAGTTCCTCTCGTTCTGATTTAGATATAGTTGGTCTAGGAGCAGATTTTCGGGGAGCTAATGGAGTAGAAGTTGAATTTAACAATACTGGATACTGCTGTTCTGAGTTAACAGCACCAACAAAAAGGAAAAGAAAGAAAAGAACGAGCGCAATTTTATGTTTGAGATTCTTAGCTCTTAGCATTTTTTTGCCCCAGTATTATTGACAATGCAAGATAAGATTTACTTACAGACAACATTTATTTTCTTTGTTGTGCTGAATACAAATCGTACTTACCGCACACGCGAGCGCAAACCTTTAGTTTGCCTTCTGCTAAGGTTGATCGATACCAGCTTTCTGGAATTAAATGTTGAAAAAAACTACCATTAACAATTTTTGATAAGGGGTAGTATTTGGCACATATTGATTTTTTTTCTTCAGGAAGTTGTCCAATTAGTTGCCAAATTTCAGCAGCATCAAAAAACTCGTGCCAAGGGTAGATATTGGCAGTCCAACAGCAAGGAAAAACCAAACCTTCAGCACTAACGTACAAACTTTTTTCGGCAGCGACTTTGCAGCAAATTTCCGTTTGCTCTAGATAGGTGGCATAGCTATGATATTTAGCTACGGCTTCATCCAGTTCTACTAACTGTCGATTTTGATAAGCTGAGTTTTGCGGAATTTCTAAAATGTAGTCAATCTGACCCGTTTTATTGAGAACATCCACTTGTTCTTTTTTATGTCCTGTAACGAGGTCAATAAAGCGGTAGGTTTTTTTGACATTAAACTCGCTAAAACCCAGCTTAATACTCAATTCACGCGCCTCATCTACCTGATGTTCGTTGTGGCGAAAAACAATGAAGTCCCACTCAGCCTTACCGCCTGCCTGGATAAAAGCTACAGCACTTTCTAGAATTTTTTGCCAGTGCGTGCCCCGACGATAAATGTGGTTGGTATCCTCAAGCCCGTCAATTCCAAATCGACAATAATCCACAGCTCGTGCCAAACGCTGCCACCATTCGACATCTTTGCCACTGCCATTGGTATTGAGTCCTAGATGAATGTGGGGGTTGCATTCTTTAAAATACTCAAACACGGCTAAGGTGTCACGAGCGGCGATGGGATCGCCGTAATTTCCGCACATATACATTAAATGCAATTGCTGAATAAAATCTGGCGGAAAAATGGCTTTTATGTCACTTAACGTTAACTCGGCTAGGGGAAGATTTGGATTGACGCGACCGCCAAAAACGTTGCGTGGGCAAAGAGGACAGCTAGCATTGCAACGAGAGGTGATTTCGAGATGTACCTGTTTGATGTCTTCGTATTTATACATTGGTTAGGAAGGCAGATTGCTGGAGTGTATTAAATGAGTCATTGCGATCGCTCTGAAGAATTAACAGGCGAGTTGATATCTCGATGGGAAGACCAATGCGAGGAGATACCTAACTTGGGTGTTGAGCGATCGAGGGTTCCTAAAGAGGCAGCGGTTAAGCGTACCGACAGATCGAACATACTTTGCAGCTTGTTTTTGGTCTGCCAATCGAGAGCGTCGATGGTATCTGGAGTTTCAACGCGGATAAGCACTTCGTCATCGCTAGCAGCGGCGATCGCCCATTCTGTACCCGCCGCCGGATCTGCCAGCAGCACTTCATCCACGTCTTGGGGGAAAAATTCGGGACGCAATCCGGGCAAGCGCAATTGCTCTCGTCCGCGCATTTGAAATCGTGGGCATCCTGGTGCCAACCAATCTATAAGGCGGAAGCAGTCGCCCGTCCAGTAGCGCACGAGGGAAGCAGGACGCTCCCAAAGGGTGGTAATTACTGCAACCCCCGTTTCGCCTTCTTGTACAGGTTGATTTGTTGCCGGATCGAGAATTTCTACAAACACCTCATCCGCTTGCCAAACGAATTCGCCGCAATTACCAAACTCCGACGCTAACGGGCCAAATACCTCGGATAAACCGTAAAAACTTTGAAGTTTTGCTCCCCAAATTGCCTCGATGCGCTGCCGACGAGCGTTGGTCAAAACGTCACCCCCAGTAAATAAAGTTGTCGGAGGTTCTAAGTCCAAACGACTGTAAATCGTTAGCAGCTCGCCTAACCGAGACAGCACCAGAGGCAGGCTAATTAGCAGTTGTGGTTTTAACTGTGCTATCAAATTAAGGATGCGATTGGGCGAATCGACACCGGGGAATACTGTAGCCAGCCCCAAGTGACGTAACTGCCTCGCCATGTGATACCACATTCCCGGCAGTCCCGTTGGGGCAATGATAAATGCAGTCATACCAGGCGGGGTGTCAGTGGAAGAATGGACTTTTTGCAGCGTTAACTTTGCAACTTCCTCGTCAGCAGCAGTCCAAGGATAAATAACGGGAAGTGCGGTAGTACCGCTAGAGGAAAACCAGTGTAAGATTTGGCAATTGGCCATAGAGTCATACTTTCTGAACCGCAAATCTTCTTTGTAGGTAAAAGGTATTTCGTACCATGAAAGCCTTCCTAGTTGTGCTTTTACTGCTGCTAATTCGAGAGTTTTCATTTTTATGATGCAGGAGTGTAAGAAACAGCTTGTGTAGAAGTAGCTCCCGATATCTGGCTATTAATCTCTTTTTCCATATGAAGGTTCATCCACGAGAACATATCGGAGATCGACCGGAGCATATCTTCAACGCCAGCACGGAAGATGCCGATATCAGCTTCTGATTGGACGTACAAGCTGGCTACTTCTACCAGTTCAGCGGTATGGGTGGGGTCTAATTCGCAGTGAACGAGAAAGTATTCAATGGTGCGATCGCTAATCCCCGGAAACGCCGTTCGCAGTCCTTCAATGTACTGAGTGAAAATACTGGGCAAGACAACTTCAATGGCGGCGAAACGTCCGAGCGATCGCAACATGGGTTCATCGTCTTGAAACTCGAAGCGTTTGAAGCGTAACTCTGGTATTGCATAAGCGCCATCATCTTCGTTAACATCAATGCGAAGGCAGTGAATACCCTGCATAAACCGCATAAAAAGTGCTACATGAGCATTCTCTGGATTGAGTTCGCCGTGTTCGCTGTAAATGTTGCGTAGCATTACCACACGAGAGCGGTAATCTTCCATGCGAGAAGCAACTTTCAAAAATGCTTGGTTGAATCGATTGCTACCCGGGAGCATTTTCATTGCCCACCAGCGAATCGCTTCTTGGGAAAAACATCCAGCAGCGAAATGTTTGATAAAAGGATGGGTATCTAACTCGTACTCGTTAACAGCTTCAGTCAGAACTTTAAATAAAACTTTTGAATCTTTGTTCAATAATTTATTTAACTTCATCGTTTACTTACCTTTCTAAACAATTAAAGTTTCTTGCGTGAAAGACAATTAAATATCAAATATTTGATACTTTATAAAGCAACAAACATTTGATATTTATAAACCTAACACCGTTTATTTTTAATGAGGCTCATTAAAAACTAATTACAGACAAACTTGAAAAAATCTCGTGCGTGACAAGACATACTAACTTGCAAACGTTCCGGGAGAGGGATGCTGCCGATGTGCCGAGGCAATTAGCGGGACTTAGACAAATTATGGACTCAAATCGACCTGTATTCCTCTCTGGGAAAGGGATTTAACTTGAGTGAGGTAGACGAGGCTCAAAATAAGGAGCAGCAAGAAAAAAAACGAATCAACCTTAAATTCCCTTGGCGACTGGGTTTGAGCCTATTTTAAAGCGAAAGTTTGTCTAAGTCCCAGTAGTGAGGGGAGTTCCAATTCCAGAGCGTGTCTGCAAATTTGAAGCCAATTTGATGACAACTTAGCATCAGGAGCATTTTACTTCTGTATAGCTTAGAGTTCTGCTGTATCAGGAATCCACCGTCCACCGACACAACCAAGGTAAAATAGATTTGCAATCATTACTTCGGGGCTTCGAGCAGTAAGCTCGAAGCAGTACAAGAGAACTTGTGTCCCTTCTGCCTAGAATTGCTAGATGCTCTCAAGCTAAACGCAAAATATGAATAATAGACACCAATCAAATGAGTTAAAAAGAAATAACAGCCTTGTACCATTAACTCCAGAACAACGGCAAAAGTTACGGCAGGCATTCCAAGAAAAATTCAATATACAAGACTTCTTGGAGGAGTGGCATAGACAATCAGATACTCTAGGTAAGGCCCCTAAACAAGAGGATGTAGAAAGTATTTTGTACGACAGTACTCTCAATTGTGAGTATTGGCTGATTGAGGGTTTGTGTCGAATCTTACTCAGCCGTTCCTATCGGGACTACAGCACGAAACGAGTTCCCCAAGCATTGAAACAAGAAATTGAGGATAAGTTAGAAGAATTCAAGTATGGCAGGAGGATATCGTGGGGAGATTTTTCTAAACTCTGGGCTGAACGACTCAACGATCTCAATGCTCCGGTACCTCAAACTGTCAGAAATTTTTTGAAACCTGAAAGAGATACTTGTGAGTATTGGTTGGTTAATGGTTTATGCCAGATATTACTCAACTGTTCATATGATGAATGGATGGAACAATGGAAAAACAAATTTACTACGTCTCAAAATGCGCCTATTCAGTCGCCTAGTCTACCTCAGCTAGAGGTACAAAATGAGGAAAACGAATTAAAACAAAGACTTACAGATCGAAATAATTCATCCCAGATTTCTATTATCGTGCAATCTGAGGAGGAAATTGCCCTACCCTCTGGGGTACAAACAAGTAACTCTGCCGCTAAAAGATTTCGAGACTGGGGAGAGGCAGTCGATGTCTCTGTTTTCTTTGGACGCACTGAGGAGCTAGAAAAACTAAAACAATGGATCGTTGGCGCTCGGTGCCGCTTGGTGGCACTCTTGGGTATGCCAAGAGTTGGTAAAACTGCTCTATCAGTGAAGTTAGCTCAACAGATTCAAGATGAGTTTGAGTATGTCATTTGGCGATCGCTCCGCTCTACTTCATCACTGGCAAAACTTTTAGCAGATTTGCTGGAATTCTTTTGTGGAAAGCAAGATACTAATTTATCAGTGAGTACAACCGATGGCATCTCTGAACTGATGAAGCACATCAAAGCGCATCGTACTCTTATAATATTAGATGAAGTACAAACGATTTTACGTCCGAAGATGCGAGTTGGATACTATCAAGAAGGCTATCAAGAATATGCTGAATTTTTCAGGAGAATTGGTGAAGAGTTACATCAGAGTTGTTTATTAATTACAAGTCGAGAGACCCCTAAAGATGTAACAGCGCTACCGCAAGGCAAAAACCTACCAGTTCGCGTTTTTCAACTCCAAGGTTTGAGGGATAAAGAAGCATCAGAGTTACTCAATAAAATGGGGTTAACAGAAGAATGTAGATTTTCTGAACTAATTCAACTCTACAGAGGAAACCCTTCATTGTTAATGATTGCTGCTAGAACTATTGAAAAATTTTATGAGAAAAATGTTTCTAAATTTTTAGATAACTCACTGTATTTGGGGGATTTCGAGGACATTTTGGAGGAGGAGTTTCAGCGGTTGTCAGACTTAGAACAACAGGTAATGTATCGTTTAACGTTTCACCAGCAGCCAATTTCGCTGGCTCAATTACGAGAAGAGCTACAGTTAAAATCATCGTCAAAATTGGTGAAAACGTTAGAGTCTTTAGAAAAGCGATCTCTATTGGAAAAAATTCAAGTCGAAAATCAAACTCTATTTACCATACAAGAGGTATTTATGAAGTATATTACAAATCAAGATTCATAGATATAATCTCAAATTTAATTAGATGATGGGAAGGTACTTATGATAAAAACAGGTATCTTAATTAAAGAGCGCTATAAAGTCATAAACTTAGTAAATAAAACTGACTTCAGCTACATTTTTGAAGTAGATGATTGTGGAATAATTAAAATTTTTAAAATCCTCCGAAAAAAGCATTCTAAATTTATTAACCTATTGCAGAGAGAATTTGAAGTTTTGAGCCTGCTGAATCATCCAGGAATTCCTAGAGTTCAGCCAGATGGATATCTCTCTTGGAAAGATGAAACAAATAAGGAACTGCACGGCTTTGTAATGGATAAAGTAGATGGCATTAATTTAGAAGAGCGGTTAAATCAACAGTCCCAACAGGCCATTACAGAAGAGCGAGCAATTGATTGGTTAAAACAGTTGTTGAATATTTTAGATTATATTCATCAACAAGGATATATACACCGAGATATTAAACCATCTAATATTATTCTAAAAAATAATGGTCAAATTGTATTAATTGACTTTAATACATGCAGAGCAGTTAGTGAAACATATCTAGCAAAAATAGGTACAAGAATTGATGCTACAAAAATAGGAACCGGGCCTTATATGCCCCCAGAACAACTAAATGGTTTTGCCTTACCGCAGTCTGATTTCTTTGCTTTAGCCCTTACTTTATTGCGTTTGCTCACTGGGAAACACCCTTACGAATTTCTCGATCGTCAGACAGGCGAATTGATTTTGCGAAACTGTGCTAGTCAGATTTCTTCGCAGTTGGCTGATTTATTACAACAGATGGTAGCTCTTTGTCCGACTCAGCGTCCTCAAACTGCTAAATTTATCTTGCAGCGTCTGGAATCTATAGAGCTTTACCCTGAGACTGACCGACTGCTTATTAATCAAAACTATGCTTTAGAAATTCCAGAGAATTCAGAATTAATTAATTTAGATAAAACCGCAAATACCCCATCCTATTGGATTAAATTTATCATTGAAAATTTATGGTTATCAGTGTTAATTCTGATGTGGTTGATTGGTTTTCGACCAATATTGCCAAAACTGGAAGTTACTTTTAACGATCGGGGAGTAGACAACCACATGGCAAATCGCTTGGCGATCGCCAAGATTTATTACCAATGCGCTCTTCTACTGAAACCAGGCTATAAAAAAGTACGCTACAACCTTGGCTCGCTCTACGAAAAGCTGGGGAAGTACGATAAAGCACGAGCTGAGTACGAGATTGCCATACAGGGGAACCTAGCAGTAGCATATAATAACTTGGCTCGATTGGAAATATTAGACAAGAAGTATGCTACCGCCGTTGACTTGCTCCTAGAAGGGTTGCTGCTAGCTCAAACCGATGAAGTCAAGTACGCCTTCCTTAAGAATCTTGGCTGGGCACTGCTGAAGCAAAATCGCTATACCGAGGCCGAAACTTACCTGCGAGAGGCGATAAAGTTGATGAGCGATCGCGCACCAGCTTACGGTCTGCTGGCACAATTGCTCGAACGTCTCGGACAAAGGCACAGCGCGCGGGTAGCTTGGGAGAACTTCCTAAAATATGCTGCTAACGATCGCAGCCCTGAAGTAAACGCCTGGATAATGGTCGCTCCATAAAACTTAATGCAGGAGAGTGATTAGGGTCACTCTCCTATACAATTCATCTTGTTAGCTTAAAAGTTGCCGAAATTAGGAGGGACAGTTTTGCCGTCCTCTTCTTCGCCTGATTTCTGGCTCTTGACCAGTTCTACTCTTTCAGTCTTGACCACCCCGGTCATGGCTGTAGGTATCACCGGATGAGCAGCCTTAGAAAACAATTCCGTGGTCTTAGCACTCGTCGTGACTGGCTGGCTAATAGCGATAGCAGTTAGGATGAGAGTGCCTCCTAGTAAATCAAACAGGTTTTTTAGAGGAGAAGAAACTTGCATTTTCTTGTATTTAAAAATCGACAAAAACCATCTAAAACCTGTAAAAACTGCTCTCAATGTAGAATCAGGCTGATGTCAGACTGAGTTGTGATTGATTTGTGACCGACTTGCAAAAAAGTAATTTTTACAGGCATAAAATTATTGAGATTTATCCATGACAAGAACACTTAAAGTTGCCAAAAGCCAGATAGAAAAAGTTAAGTTTGCTCTCCCGCGCAGTAATTATTCTACTTATCAAGAATTGGCAGAAGATTTACAAATTGCTCGCAGCACAGTTAGTAATTTCTTCAATGGCAAACCAGTTCTTACAAGGAATTTTTTAGAGATTTCTAAATTTTTAAATTTGGATTTGGAAGAAATAGCTGAGTTAAACATTCGCGGTGTAGCTATTTCATCTTCATCAGCTCTTTTAAATATGCAGAGTAAACTACCGCCCATACCTCCAGGCTGTGGCGTAGTGACAGTTGTTTTAGATATTAATGTTGAACAAATTGAGAAAAATTTACTAGCTATTAATAACCATTTGAAGCAAATTGCTGAAGATACTTCAATGACGATAAAAAGCATTGAACCAGGTAGTGTAGTGCTAGTTTTGTCAGGTTCTCAAGAAGGGTGTAAGCAGATTAATACTTTGTTCAAATCAGGGCAATTAACGGAATTATTAGGTATAGAAATATTGGATATAGGGATAGAGTTGACTAGCTTCGCACCAATAAATTTAAGTCAATGGTGGCTAAATGATTTTAGGGAGGCACAGCAGGTAGGGTGGCAGACAACTGAAGATGTTTTTGGAAGTAGACAACTAGCTTTTCGCTCTGGTGTAATTAAACGAGCTAAACAAATAAATTTAGGAACAGATTTTCCGATTGCTTTGGTCGTTGATTTATCTAATACAGCAGATGAAGAAATTGATATACTCTTGAGGGTATATTCTACTGGTAGTAGCGTAGAGTTACCGAAAAATCTTAGGTTAATATTACTCTCTCAAGGGGAGATTTTAGCAGAGGTTCAGCCTCAAAACATTAATGATGATTACTTAGAGCAGCCCTTGAAAGGTTCTCCAGGGGAAGAATTCAGTGTCAAAGTTATGCTAGGAAATGTCAGCATCACGGAAGATTTTGTTATTTAATGCCCTAATTAATAGCTGTAAGAAGACACAAGTGGCTAAGTTAGTAGTCTTAAAATTTGAGCGGGGTGACTTTCAAAACGGCTTTGATGTGACTTTGCGAATTTCGGAAGACGGAGGACGTTTGCTTACAGAAATATCTGGCAAATTTTCTCCAGCTTCAAATATTCCTATTCTATACGAGCGCTGGCGATCTGATTATAAAAAATTGGAATTATGCTGGCGAATTACAGTTGGAAAAAGCGGTTCTAGTAATACTCGCAGTATTCCTAAACGATGTAAAAAATCTGCGGAAGAATTCAGATATAGCCTAATCAATTGGCTAAATAGCGCAGATCGACAATTTCAAAAAATCCGGGAAACTTTAATTAAATTTTTACGGGACGAACACGAGGCTATTAGAGTCATCATTCAAACCCAAGATCCCTTACTAAGAAAAATACCTTGGCATGAATGGGAAATATTTGCTAAGACTTACACCAACTCTGAAGTTGCTTTAAGTCCCCCAGAGTTTAATCGGGTCTATAGAGAAGTTTTTGATGAAATAGGTACTTGTAAAGATAAAGTTAGAATTTTAGCTGTTCTAGGAAACTCAACAGGAATTGACATCGACACAGACAAGCAGTTTCTAGAAAAATTGCCAGATTCAGAAATCGTCTTATTAGTAGAACCAAAGCGCAAAACATTTAATGAGTACCTTTGGGATAAAGAAGGATACGATCTTCTATTTTTTGCTGGTCACAGTGAAAGCCAAACAGATAATAAAAGTGGTTATATCTATATCAACCCAACTGATTCCATAACAATTGATGACTTGAGATACTCCTTAAATATAGCGATTAAACGGGGTTTGAAAATAGCAATTTTTAACTCCTGTGATGGATTAGGATTAGCTCATGAACTGTCTGATTTGGACATCCCACAAATAATTACAATGCGCGAATCAGTACCAGATCGAGTTGCACAAGAATTTTTAAAGTATTTTCTTATAGGGTTTTCAGGTGACAAGCCTTTGTATTTAGCAGTACGAGAAGCCAGAGAAAAATTGCAGGGTTTAGAAGATGAATTTCCTTGCGCCACTTGGATGCCTGTGATTTGTCAAAATCCAGCTGAACGAACCCTGACTTGGCGAGAGTTACTAGGGCTAAAACCCAGGTACGCCAATCGAGAAACTCCTTTGAATCAGCAGGAGTACCGCGAGCGAAAAATCATGTTGAAAAAAGTAAAAGATTATTGGGTAAAAGGAGTTTTAGAAAAGTCATTACACAATCAAGCAATGATTGAACTTGGCTTAGAAAAACGCTTAGATAAAGTAGATTTTCCTTGGGGGATTATTTGGCAAAATTATAACGAACAAAGACAAAATATGCCCCTGGGTACTAGAGTAATAGACCTATTCGATCAAATGGGTTCTGGACGTACATTACTAATTCTGGGAGAACCTGGTTCGGGTAAAACCATAACTCTTATAGAAATTGCCCGCCAATTAATTGCTCGTGCAGAAACAGATGTAAACCACCCAATTCCGGTAGTATTTAACCTTTCTAATTGGGGTAATGAAAGGTTAAGGATTACTGATTGGCTAGTTGAGGAGCTAAGAGCTAAATATAAAGTTAATAAGCAAGTCGCGAGAGCTTGGGTTGACTCTGAGGAAATGCTACTACTGCTTGATGGTCTCGATGAAGTTCATATTAAAAGTCAGAATTTATGCCTTGAAGCTTTAAATGAGTTCAGCCGAGAATATGGAAAAACTGAAATATTAGTATGTAGCCGCCTTCAAGATTACGAAGCTCTTTATAAACAGCTTAGGTTTCAAAGTGCAGTCTCCTTACAACCTCTGGAAAGCGAACAAATTAACTATTTTATAAAGCGCTTAGGTTCGCAAGTTAGTACGCTTAGGGAAGCTATGAAAGAAGACGAGACGCTGCAAGAATTAGCAAAAGCTCCTCTAATGCTTAATATTATGAGTTTAGCATATCAAGGGATGTCTCTTGAAGAATTAAGAATGATTAATTCAACACAACAGCGCTTTACCCATATACTTAACTCTTACATTAAACGTATGTTATATCGTCGCCAGAAGGTTAGACAGCCTTATAAAATAGAGCGAATAGAACATTGGTTAACTTGCTTGGGACAAAGGATGAAACAAGAGTCTCAAACAATATTTCTAATTGAGCATATGCAGCCAAACATCTGGAGAAATAAAATTCATAAACTTTTATACGTTGTGGGATGCGGCTTATTTTTTGGATTAATCTGTACAGGAATTGTTGGCTTAATTGTTTGGTTAACTATAGGGATACTTTTTGAAAAATTTTGGGGTCTAGTTTTTGTTTTAACAATTAGTTTATTGGTTGGGCTACTGTCAGGACTTTGGGCTTGTATCGCTGTTGGCAGAGCCAAAGAAATAGAAACAGTTGAAACCCTAAATTGGTCACTGGCCAATCTAGCCAAGTTTTTAGCGGCTGGGGCAGTTGCTGGACTGGTTATTTGGCAATTCTCTGGAATGATGGGTTTTCTAGTTGTTGGATTAATGCTCGGCCTAATTTACGGAGTTAGTGGGCCTAAAATAGAAAAAACAACATTTCCTAATCAAGGCATTTGGCAGTCACTCAAAATTGCGATAATGTTTGCAGGGATAGGAACGGTAGCAATGGGGATACCAGCAGTATTAATGGCTAAAGAATTGCTAGCAATAATTACTAATTCATTATTTTTGCAGGCAAGAATAGGTGGGTTTAACGTTGTTTTATCAGCAATTTTAGTTGGGTTATTATTTGGAATAACTCAAGCAGGAGTAGCTTGCATTCAACACTTAGTTTTGAGGGTAGTTCTCTACTGTAGTGGATATATACCTTGGAATTACGCTCATTTTTTAGATTATGCTACTGATCGCATATTTTTACATAAAGTTGGCGGAGGTTACATTTTTATTCATCGTATTTTCAGAGATCATTTTGCTGATTTAAACCCGTAAATATGCAGTTAAAGATTGAGTTATTGTGTTTTGATAATGTGGTCATATATACTCATACAGGGTTTTGTAAAATTGCTTTTAAGAATAATTTTTATTTATAGGGTAAAACGATGATTGACTGGGAAGCATCTAATTTGTACGCCCTTTTGATAGGTATTGATTACTACTTGCCTCAAAATTTACCTGATGGCAGAAATTATCATAGTTTAGCTGGATGCGTGCGGGACATTATTTTAATAGAAGAATTCCTGCAAACTAAACTGGGAATGCCTTCAGAAAACATATTGAAATTAACAGCTTCCAATAAAAGTACATTAGAGTCGCCTGAACTGCCGGAGCAGTTACCGACTTACGAAAATATGGTGGCGGCATTCCTCAAACTACTCGACGTAGCTCAGCCTAAAGACCAAGTTTACATCCACTACTCTGGCCACGGAGGGCGTACACCGACTCAATTTCCCGAACTGAAGGGACCAAACAGCTTTGATGAGTCACTGGTACCAACAGATATCGGTAATCCCGAAGCACGTTATCTGCGCGATATCGAATTGGCATATATTTTGAAAAAAATGGTAGACAAAGGTTTGGTTGTCACTCTAGTACTAGATAGCTGTCACTCTGGAGGGATGAATCGTGGCGATGCAACAGAGCGTGGGATAGACGGGATTGACCCAACTTTACGGCCTAAGCAAAGCTTAGTAGCATCAAATGAAGAATTAGTTAAGGTATGGCAAAGTTTGACAATACCGCAGACACGCAACCTCACTCTAGGCAATGGTTGGCTTCCCGAACCGAAAGGCTATGTACTGCTAGCAGCGTGTCGGCCTCATGAGTCCGCCAGTGAGTACGCCTTTGACGGGAAAGAAAAAAATGGTGTACTCACCTACTGGTTGCTAGACTCATTCAAACAGCTTAAACCAGGCTTTACTTATCAGCTAATCCACAGCTATATTGTTAGCAAAGTTCATAGTGAGTTCAAGTACCAAACTCCCCAACTCTACGGTGAGGGAAATCGTATTGTGTTTGGTAGCGATCGCGTTCAATCCAACTACGCTATCAACGTGATGGTTTGCGACCAAGCCAAGCAACGGGTTAAGTTAAATACGGGTCTAGCTCAAACAGTACGTAAAGGTACGCAGTTTGTTATTTATCCTTTAAGCACGACAGATTTTACTCAAGTACATGAACGTTTGGCATTGGTGGAAATTACAGAACTCGGTGGAACGAGTTCTTGGGCAAAGATTATCAAGCCGCTAAGTTCAAAACCCATCAAGCCAGGAGATCGGGCAGTTTTGTTAGATGCAGGGTCACTTCGCTTACGCCGCAAAGTACGTCTACTGCCTCCAAGGAATTTACAAAACAAAGCACTGCAACAACTCGAGCAAGCGATCGCAGAGAATAGTAGCGGCTTTTTGCAACTCGCAGAGAGCGATGAAGGGGCTCAATTCACAGTCACCATTAACTCTGAAGAAGAGTATGAAATTTGGGATGCTGCTGGGCTACCTATCCCAAATTTAAATCCAGCAGTTCGGATTGATGAAAGGGATGCAACTGAGCGAGTAGTACAGCGACTCGTACACCTGACTAAGTACCACAATGTCTGGCAGCTTGAAAATACCGATCCCTTGTCACCTCTAGCGGGTAAACTCGAAGTAGAATTACTCAGGGCTCAATCCGATTATGAATCGGGAGACCGACTAGAACCACAACCATTCAATGACCCAGGTAACACCCCTACACTTATTGAAGGAGATTGGATGGTTTTGCGTGTGAAAAATGCGTCATCACAATTTCTCAACATTACTATTCTGGCGCTCCAACCAGATTGGAGCGTTACCCAGGTGTATCCATCAGATTGTGCCTCTTGGGTTTTCGATCCCAGTCAGGAGATGCCTGTACCATTGCAAGCAACTCTCCCCAATGGTTATCAACAGGGCACAGACATCATTAAGGTTTTTGCTACTGTGGGAGTTACTGATTTCCGGTGGTTGGAACTCCCTGCTTTAGATCGATCGGCCACTGAAAGCAAAAACCAGCAACGCAAACCAACTAATTTACTTGAAGAATTCCTCGCGGCAGTGGTAGAGGCAAGGCTCTCAATCCCTATTGCTATTGGGGAATGGGAAACAGTAACCGTGGAAGTGCGAACCACAACGCCAGAAAAGACTATCCGATAATCTTATCCACAATAGAACCGAACCAGCGAGTTCGCCCAAACAACCAAAACTCTATCAAAGGATTTTTCCCATGTACTTGATACAACAGATTCAATATTTACAGCAGCAAATTGCCCAACTTTATCAACAAGGGCGTTTCAAAGAGGCGATTCCGTTAGCAAATCAGCTTTGTGACATAGTGCGTCAGAATGCGGGAGAGAATGATCCCAACTATGCGGCCTGCTTAAACAACCTAGCGGGTTTACACAATGGCTTAAGTAACTACGCTGCTGCTGAACCACTTTTGAAGCAGGCATTGGAGATTAAACGTCGTACCCTTGGAGAAAACCATTCAGAATATGCGACGGGCTTAAACAACCTAGCAGAGCTTTACCGAAAAGTAGCCAACTACGCTGCTGCCGAACCACTCTACAAGCAGGCAATTGAGATTTGGGGCAAAACTTTAGGGAAAAACCATCCTGACTACGCTCAAGGCTTGAACAACCTCGCTTTGCTGTACGACGCAATGGGTAAACGTGCTGCTGCCCAGGAACTCTACCAGCAAACACTAGAAATACAAGGTAGAACTAAGGGTAAAGATCATCAAAACTACGCTACCAGCTTGAATAACCAGGCTGTCTTGTACTATAACCAGCGCAACTATGCTGCTGCCGAACCACTCTTTCGTCAGGTTCTAGAAATTCTGCGGCAGACAGTAGGTGAGCAACATCCCCAATATGCCCAATGCTTAAATAACCTAGCACTCACCTACCAAGAACTGGGCAACCATGCTGCTGCTGAGCAATTGCTTCGACAGGTTATAGAGATTCAGCGCCAAACGGGGGGAGAAAACAATCCGGACTTAGCTGTATCCCTTAATAACCAAGCATTGGAATATGCCCAAAAGGGCAATTATGATGCTGCCCTGCCACTCTATCAGCAGGTTCTAGAAATTCATCGTCAGACAGTAGGGGAAAATCATCCCCACTTTGCAGGTACTTTGAGCAACCTAGCGGGGCTGTACAAATCAATGGGAAACTACACCACTGCCCTGCCATTCTATCAACAGGCACTAGAGATTCAGCAACGGGTTCTGGGGAAAACCCATCATGATTCCATCATCACGTTCAACAAAATTGCAAATCTATATGAGACAATAGGCAACTACGCTGCTGCTGAATCACTCTTTCAGCAGATCCGGGAAATAGAGCTACAAACATTAGGGGAAAACCATCTTAACTTTGCTACAACGCTCAGTAACTTAGCAAGACTGTATTACAAGACAGGTAAATACACTGCTGCTGAACCACTTTATCTCAAAATACTGGAGATTAGACGACAAAACTTAGGGGAAGACCATTCTGAGTATGCTGAGGCGCTAAACAACCTGGCACTGATCTACGAAAAAATGGGCAATCATGCTGCCGCTGAGTTACCCTACAAGCAGGTGTTGAAGATCTTGCAAAAGACGGTAGGGGAAAACCATGCGAGTTATGCCAGCGCTTTAAACAACTTGGCAATGCTCTACTACACAATGGGCTACTACATCAAAGCGTTACCCCTGTGTCAAAAAGCAATGGAGATTACTCGTGCAGCTCTAGGAGAGAACAATTCAATTTTCATTGGTATCCTCAATAACTTAGCAGCCCTGAACCATAAAATGGGCAACTATAGAGCCGCTTTACCTCTCTATCAGCAGATTCTGGTGATTCAGCACCAATCTCAAGAAAACCAATTGGAATTCGCTGCCTGCCTAATCAACCTTGCAGCACTGTATCAGGATATGGGCAATTACAAGGCAGCTCAACCACTTTTACAACAGGCAATTGAGATTCAACAGAGGGTACTGGGGAAAAACCATCATAATCTTGCTGATAGCTTAAACAATCTAGCAGCTTTACACTTTGCTCAAATGAACCTGGCTGCTGCCAAGCCGCTTTTACAACAGGCGCTGGAGATACGTCGTACTTTAGGGGAAAATTATCCTGAATATGCTCAAAGCTTATATAATTTAGCGCATCTTTACCATAGGATGGGCAACTACACTGAGGCGGAATCCCTTTTGTGCCAAGCCATATCAGTTTGGCGTACTGCCTTGGGGGAGGAACACGCAGATTTTGCAAGTGGATTGAATAATCTAGCAGGTTTGTATCTGACGATGGGTAACTATACCGCTGCTGAGCCACTTTATCAGCAGGTGGTGAAAATTAGACGGAAGGTTCTGGGAGAAAACCATCCAGACTTTGCCGATAGCCTGGGAACCCTAGCGTGGTTGTACGCTGCGATGAACCGAGAGTCTGAAGCACTGACCTTATTGGAAAGAAGCTCAACTATTTATAATCAACTAATCGGGCAAGTTTTTTCCATCGGTTCTGAAAGTCAGCGAACTGCATATCTGCAAAAACTTCGCGCTCAGATTGATGCGTTTTTATCTTTAGTGTTCCAGCATCGGTTTGATGACCCGACCGCAGTACAGGCTGCTTTAGATCTAGTTTTGCGACGCAAAGGTATCGGGGCTGAAGCATTAGCAACGCAACGGGATGCAGTGCTAGGCGATCGCTATCCAGAGTTAAAATCGAGGCTACAAAAACTCACGGCTTTGCGAATGCAAATAGCTCAAAAAACTTTAGCAGGGCCAGGAGCGGAAGGCATATCGGCTCATCAACAGGTTTTGGCTAAATGGAATTCTCAGAAAGAAGAACAGGAAGCATTGCTGGCTCAAGAAATTCCTGAGATGAATCTGGAGCAGCAACTACAGGCAACTAATTGTCGTGCAGTAGCCCTAGCTTTGCCAGAAGGCTCTACCTTAATTGAATTTGTTCGCTCTTTTTCAATTTTTAATTACAAAGCTATTCCAGCCAGAGGCGAATCGCTAGGTAAACCAGGTCGCTACTTTGCGTTTGTGATGCAGGCAGGAGAACCAGACGATGTACAAATGATTGACTTGGGCGAAGCTGAACTTATCGACAAAATGATTGCCCAGTTTAGGATGTCAATCACTGGAGAGAATGAGAATCGTAACTTGGAGTCCGATACGGGAGAAACTGAAAGCCGAAATTTGAAACTCGATCCAAAATTTAGCCCAAAAACAAAAAATAACGTGGGAGTGGATTTGCGTACAGCTGTTTTCGACAAGTTGTTGAGTGCTGTAGGAGAGCACAAACGCTTATTCCTAGCACCGGATGGCGACTTAACCAGACTACCGTTTGAAGTCCTGCCTTTAGAGGGCGATCGCCGTCTAATTGACGAGTACTATATTAGTTACCTCAGTACTGCTCGTGATCTGCTGCGCTTCGGGGTTGTATCTACAGGGAAGGCTACTGACCCATTAGTAGCTGCCGATCCAGATTTTGACCTCAGTGGTACTGAAGTAGCAGCATTACAAGAAAATTCATTGCTGCAAGGACGACAGTCGCGTGACCTAGAGCGTAGCATTCAGAATTTTAAACGTTTACAAGGTACGAGAGTAGAGGGTGAGCAGGTTGCCACCGTTTTAAATGTACAGCCTTGGCTGCAAGGGAAGGTTTTGGAAAGCCGACTCAAAAGCTGTTGTTCACCACGAATTTTACACCTTGCTACCCACGGCTTCTTTCTCCCAAACCAGCAAAGCGAACTGAATAAGCTTCAGCTAGGTTTGGGCGCAATTAACCTAATGGCTGACAGTTGGACGGGTCGGCTGTCAGGACAAGGTTTAGAAAATCCTTTATTAAGATCGGGTCTGGCTCTGGCAGGAGCTAATACCTGGCTCAAAAATGACTCATTACCTACAGAAGCTGAAGACGGCATTCTTACCGCCGAAGATGTTTCAGGCTTGGATTTACTGTCCACAGAACTTGTAGTGCTTTCAGCCTGCGAAACTGGTTTAGGTGAAGTGTGGACTGGCGAAGGGGTTTTTGGGTTGCGACGCGCTTTTGTACTCGCCGGTGCCAAAACCCTGGTTATGAGCTTATGGAAGGTTCCCGATCGGCAAACCCAAGAATTGATGGAGGATTTTTACCGCCGCATTTTGGACGGTCAACCTCGCTTCAATGCCTTGCGCGAAGCACAGCTAGCGATGAAAACAAAATACCCCAACCCCTTCTACTGGGGTGCCTTCATCTGCCAGGGCGCTCCCAGTCCACTGCTACAGGAGAGATGAAACCTTGATGTTTTGTGGGTGTCTGAAACCTGAAACTCTCATTTTTTCGTTGGAGGCTCACGTCGATTGGAAGTTCCGCCAGCGGAGGAACTCCAGCTTAATGGAAGAGGCTTAAACGATAGTAATCAGCTCAATGCCAATTTCCTGTCAAATTGGTTTCAAATTGTCTCAGTTTAAATGTTTTTGAGGCTATAGTGGTTGGTACTTCGCCGATATATTTCTCTCGATTAGTAAAATTATATGACATTTTTATCCCTCTGAGGTTAGATCTGGATTAAGTTTGGGTACATTAAATAAAATCCTTGCCTTGGGGATTTTTTGGATGAGTGGCACAAAGCCATTCGCTTTTACAGCGGTTATCCCACCGATTCAATCGTTACCCAGATGGAACGTTACGCAATCATCTCCGAGTTTGACTACACCAAGTCTTCTCAGGACTGGTTAAGCAGCTTTGCTCAACGCTATAGCTACCAGATCTTCATGGCAGCTAGAGCAGCTTCAACAGACTCATTTGGAACACTAGCAATAGGGGAGAATCGATGAGTGGTTCAAAGGCATTCGCAGTTGCAGGGATTTCACAAGTTACGGCTAGCTCGGCTGCCGGAACAGCTGCGGTAGGAACCGCATCTGGAGTATCGGGGGCAGCGATCGCAACAGGAGCAGCAACCCTTCTAGGACTAACCGCTCTGGTTGCCGCCGCCGGAATTGTTGTGGTATTAACAGGGAAAGCGCTTCAGGCTCACCAAGAGCGGTTGCGTAAAGAACGAGAGGCGGCTGAACAAAGGGAACGAGAAGTTCAGCACCGCATTGCTAAGATTCGCTCCCAGATTCGTTCCAGCGCAGGTCAGTTAAAAGTTGCTGTCAAACTGCCTGCGACTGTGACATCAACAACTCAAACTGCGGTAGGTACTGTGCCATCTGCTTCTTTGGTTTCAACCCAGGTAGCAGCAACTAAGGATGCCCAGAGGCGAGTTAATGATTTAAAATCTCGATTGCCTAAAATTCGCTCAGAGTATCAAACTCTAGTTGACCAACAACTCCTCGATTCTCAAACAGTCCAACAAGCACTCCAGCGAACGGAGGAAGCGTTAAATACCAGTAATCTTACAGGAGCAGAGGCTCATTTACAAGCGCTGGATGAAGCTAGGATTCTCGCAATCCAACAACTCCGTTCTCAGTGGCTCCCTCAAATCCAATATTTGCAAGAAAGATTGAACGGAGTACGATCGCGCATTCCTCAAGAAATAGTTCAAGAGTTACAAACCAATATCGAGCAGCTCAGTACTAACTGGCAGCATATTTCCGATGTAGATATAGAGACTCTTCACAAACAAATTAGCACATTTGAAGCCCAAGCTGACAGCATTCAGAAAGCGGCTGAAAATCTCATTAAATCTCAGCACGAAGTAGGGTATGTCGCCTATCTTCGGGAAATTGATAATGGTGATGCTGTCATCGAGGTAAAAACCCACAAGGGTGCTAATACCCAGATAAGAATTCAATTTTACGGTCAGCAGATCAGCTTGGAAGGCCCTCCTGAAGAGGCAAAATCCTGTGCAACAAGAACTGTAGAAGCAATGCGAATTTTTCAGGAACAGGGTTATCAGCTGGAATGGACAGAATGGGATGGCAGACCCGTTCAAGAGGAATTGCGGCATTTGTATTTTGCTAGTTCTCAAGGAGCATCAGCGACTGAAGAATCCTATGAGCCTCAGTCATCTCAGCGTCGCACAGAAGCTCAGGGGTATTAAACATGACCTGTTCGAGATTATTAAACTTAGCAGCATGGCTACCCCGTTCCCGTGCTAATGGGCCGGGAACGCGGATGGTACTCTGGGTTCAAGGTTGCCCGTTTCGCTGCCCCGGATGTCAAAACTCGGACTATTTGGAGTTTAAAGTCAATCAAGTGGTAACAGTAGAGCGGGTGTGGGAAGTATTCCAACAGCAACCGGGATTAGCAGGAATATCCTTTTCTGGTGGCGAACCATTTGCTCAGGCTGTGGCATTGGCAGAGTTGGCAAGTCGCGTGCAAAGTGTTGGAAAAACGGTGGTGTGCTGGACCGGATATCGCTTGCAACAGTTGCAGTCAAGCCAGATTTTAGGAGCGGCTGATTTCCTGAAACATATTGACTTATTGATTGACGGGCAGTTTGTCCAAGATATGGTCGGTAACGAAGTATTGCGAGGTTCAAAAAATCAGCAATTACATTTTTTATCTGGGCAAATTACAGAGGCGGATTTGGTCGATATTCCGCGTCAAGAATGGATGATAACACCTGACATTGTGACATACACTGGGTTCCCAGTATAGGGAGGGGAAAGATGAGTGTGGTAGTGATTGGCGATCGCGCTGTCGGTAAGAGCCGTATGGGGTTGGCTTTAGCTGAACCAAGTGAAGAGCCGAAAGTACAAGTGATAGAGCCTGATTATCAAACCTTAAAAGATGAATACATAAACGTTGACACGGGTGGGATGACTCCCACAAGAGATATATATAAAAGACCTTTTAAGATTAAGGTTGAATTGTCAACTAAAAGAATAATTGAGTCTGTTTGGATAGATACTCCAGGCGAGATCTATGACCTTGAATGGCAAATAGAACACCCTCATGCTTGGAAAGAATTTAAAGAGACTTTAAATCAAAGTCTAGGAATTATCTTACTTTTACATCCCTATCAAGAGCAAGTAAAGCCAACATTAATTGATTCTACGGATTCGATTTTTGCTTTAGATAGAGAAACTCTTTTACCTGCTCATAAATGGAAAGTAGATTTAGTGAATTGGATGAAGTTTCTGCGGGAAAATTGCAACCAAGTAAATTATATTCTCATTTGCCTTAATAAAGCAGATCTATTTTGTTCAAACCTTGATACGGTTGGTAAAAATTTTCAGTCATATCCAAGTTATAAACGCCAAGACGAAGCTCTTAAATACTTTACTGCTGCTCAAATAGAAATTGAAAAATACAATAGAAAAGACAGACCTTTTCAATTTTTTATTACTTGCGTAAAAAATAGATCTTTATTAGAGTTACCTTGGATTTACTTAAGCCCTTATATTCTTTACAGTTAAGCTAATGGCAGAAATTCGGATTATTGGTGCAAGACAAACAGGCAAGACAACTTATCTTGCTACCTTAGCTGCTTGTCCTCATAAAGAGTATTTTCCAGGTTTAGAAATTACTCCTATAGGAGATGATTCAAAAAGGCTTGTGGAAATGGCTTGGGACATAATTGCTAAATATCAAAGCCTACCTCCTACCAGAAGAGGTTCCCCACCTGAATATGAATTAGAAATTAAGTTTACATCCGCTAGTAAACCAATCACGCTGTTGGCTAAAGATTATGCTGGGGAACTATTTGAGGAGCTAGTCTTTGAACAAAAAGATTGGTCAAAAGATGTAAGAGAATACGTTAATGATTTATTGACAGCTCAAGGATGGATGATCGTACTGACTGATTGGCAGCAAGAACAAGACACTAAAATTTATCAACCAGCTATTAAAAACTTACTAAGCGAACTTAATAAATATGAAGCATACAACAAAGATAAAGCAAAAAAGAGGATAGCCGTTGTGATGACTAAATGCGAAAGAGGTGAAATTTGGGCAGGTCGTTTTGAACCTGGAGAAGATTTATTCAAAGTTCGATTGCCAAAAACTTATGAGGAAATGATGAAACCCAAGGTTTATCCGCAGAGAGTGAAATTTTTTGCTTGCTCATCTTTTGGAGTATTAGGCGATAAAAATCCACGTCCTAATCGTTATGTTCCTAAAGATGGGAGTTCTATTGACCATGCCTATCTGAGAGATAATGCCGCATGGCAACCTTACGGCCTATTTGCACCAATTTATTGGCTCAATACGGGAAATTTTTTGTCTGATAATCGCCTTTAGTTTAGAGTAAAAATTAGGTGAGCTTATAAAAAGATAAAATGAAACAACCCATGCAGTTAAGAGGCAGCGGCGATATCAGGATTATTGGCCCTCGTGCGAGCGGTAAAACAACCTTTATGGCTGCATTAGTGCATTGGCCTAATGGCGATCCGGAGCGCAGTCCAATTCAAGACATTATTGCTGCTAATGATGAAGATACACAAAAACTAAAAGATATGGCACGGGACATTTTAGAAAACTCGCAAACCCTACCGCCTACTCGATTAGGGGAGTTACCCCTCTACAATTTTACTATTGAGCTAAAACCTAACTTTTTACTTAACCCAATCGCTGCTGCAACTGGAAGAAATGTCAGAATGTCAGTATCTGCGACAGATTATGCTGGAGAATTGTTTACACTGCTCCGTGAAGAGCCTAGAAATCCTGACTTGCAGTTATATTTGGATGAATGTCAGTATGCTTCTGGAATATTGATACTTATTGACGGGACATCTATAACTGATAGAGATTATGCTGATTCCTTGGCGAAGTTAGAGTACGAGCTAAACTTGCGTTTTACCAACAATAATATAGATAAGAAACGCTACCGGATAGCTTTAGTATTTTCTAAAGCAGAGCAACGTACTGTTTGGAATAGATATTACGATCAAAACAGCAAAGAGTTCAGAACTCAGGATTTCATAAAAGACAGGTTCCCAAAGACAAAACAAATTTTGCAACGTTGGCAGAGGAATTGGGGTTGCTCAGTTGCTTGTTTTTTTTGTTCTGCCTTTGGCATAATGGGTAATCCGCCAGAGCCTAATTGTAGTAGCCGTATTGCAGGCAGAGATGGTACAAGCGCTGTAATTGCTAGGCATGAATATTGGCATCCTTTTGGTTTAGTTGCACCAATTTATTGGTTATACACTGGTCAAGGTAATATTCAACTGCGAAAAATTTAGCACTGATAAAAAAAGGAGAAGTTGCTATGGCTTTTGACATTTATGAATTTTCTATGGGTTGTAAGCCTGAATATATCCCTGAAACACGGGAGTGGGTTTCAGGCGGATTCACCAATCAATTTAGTGGGGTAACTCACAACAAAATACCAGAACTGATTGTTAGTGCTGTTAACATTGGTGATGAAAGTAAGGGAGAGTTCGGCATACCAGATACATTCCCACCACAACCTGGTCAAGTTGCTCTAATTGCCAGAGATCTAGGAGAATATTGTGTGTTGGCAGTGGCAAATCTACAAAAGGATAATAGCAGCAAGCCGCGTGAATTTGTCGGCTACCGATATTTCTGGTTGGCAAAAGCAGATTTAACAAAAGGACAAGAAAATTATGACCCAAAAATATTCGATGGAATTGCCACGTTGCTATGGTTTTGGAATAACAACAACCAACCTGAATTTCACGTTAACTCAGAGTCTCATCTAACTTTAAACTATTTGGTCAGACAGCCTTACACAAAACAAGGTTTTATGCAAGAACACTCAGGTTTAATCCAAGATTTGTTATCCACAGTAGTGGATGATACAAATTTGTTTGAAGCGGCTCAAAACGGTAGGGAACTTACTCCTGAAGAAATCCATTGCCTTGCTATAAGGGCAAATCAAGTTAGTAATCGTCCTATCAGTTGGGCTTGGAATATACGCCGTCTAGACCAAAGAGCTTACCAAAATTTACTTGCCATTTACTGTGCCGATAATAAAGCTTTAGAATTTTTTCATAAGAATTTGGTTAAACAGAAGCCACCTAGAACGACAGGAGTAATACCATCTACTAAACCAACAGGAAAAGTAGCACCATCTAGCTCACTTGCACGAGTTAACTCACGAAATAACGACTCTAGTCCTGGTGCGTGTCTATTAAGTTTCCGAAGTAAGATTGACCCAGCTCAAGTTTTGAATCTTCTTAATTACTATCAACTATACCGACAAAACATATATGAATACCGCGAAAACGACTTCCTGAAATATATTTATACTGAAGGATCTAATCCTCCAGATCCTCGTATTAGATACGCTACATTACTGGCAGTGCTAGCTCCTAATCAAACCGAATTGGTAGCTACTTTGAAAAAGTTAAGCAAGCAGGCTAAAGGAGTTGCTATTATTTTTCTTAAAGATTTGATAGAGCAGGCTTATCCCTATAGAAACCATGAAGCTGGCGAGTTATTTTTGAGCTGTATTTTTGAGCTATACTACATACTTACAGAAGACTTTTTTCCGACTAATTTTAACAAGTATCTCCCTTTTTTTCTTAAACAAAGGCGCTGGGTGTTTTTTATCTTAATATTATCAATCATACTCGGTAGTCTCGTCTGGCGGGAACTGCCAAATGTGTGGCAATATCGAAATCGCTCTCACTTAAATAGTCCGAGTAATACTACGCTTTCTAAGGATGATGAATTAGGCAAATTATTAGATAATTACAAAACAATGACAGCAGCCACAGCAATACTTACATCCGAAGAGCGTAAGGAACATTTACAGGTTATGGAAAATTATATTAACGAACTTAAGAAAAAAATTATTCAAAAGCTGGAAAATGATAAAGGTATATTAGAGGTTCTCAAAGATCAAGACTCAAACAAAGTGAAAGATGCAAGGCAACAACCAACCTATCAGGCTTTAAAAAAAATTATACCCCAACTAGATACAAAAAAATTACCAAAATTAATGAAAGGCCAAGACCAAGAAACATCTGATGTAAAAATGTTACAAATAGCCTTAATAAGAGCAGGTTATTTTAGTACACCCAAACAAGAAGTAACAGGAAATTTTGCCGATAAAACTGAGGAAGCAGTGATAAAAGCTCAAAATACTTATAACAAAAATAAACCACCACAATCACGAATTCATGAAAATGGTGTAGTTGAAGAAAAAACCTGGCTTATTATACAGGGAAGACTTGAAGATGAAATGGTTGAAACTGTATTTAATTTATTGTTTACCTACTTAAATAGAAGTGAAGTAGAACCCAATATTTTTGCAAAAATTACCCAATGTAGAGATGATAACCAAAATGAGAAAGCCTTGAAATTCACTGCTTGCTTAAAAGAGTCCAGTAACTATTAATAAATCAATGATAAGGCTATATTTCTACACTATATCAGGGATTATTTCAGCGATAATTGGCTGGAACTTAAGCCAATTCTTTTGGGTTGACTTAGGTCAATTCTTCAGCCAGAAAAATTCGCCTCTTGATGCAATTGTTTTGCCTCCACCGGACTTAGTTCTGCTTCCAGTAGTAGCTGCCAGCCTTGCTGTAGGGATGGTAATTGCAGAAATCTTTCTAAGTAACCCTACTCGCTACAAAGCAAATCTGCGAGTACTACCTCCTTACTTTTGGTTGGCACTGACTTGTGGCGCTATTACAGGTCTTATATCCGCTATTTCTACCTGGATAATGTATGCAAGCCAGTTACCAGGTGCGATTGTTAGAATTGCTTGTTGGGGATTAGTTGGTTTATTTACAGGTTTAGGAGAGGGAATTAGTTGGCGTTTGCGTAGCATTGAAGGGGAAACAAACAAAGCCACGCAACGCCTCTGGAAAGGTACTTTGTTTGGTCTAGGAGCCGGAATGGTGGCAGCAATTATAGTTGAAATTGTGCGAAATAAAATTCCATTGGGAGGCTATGAAGACCCCATTAGTTTTATGATTTTAGGATGTTCTCTCGGCTTTTTTCTTAGCCTTGCTGCTTCTCCTAGTTATCAAGTCGCTCTTCGCGCTGGTGCTGGATTTGAAGTAATTGAGCCAGACGAAAGTAACAGCAACATCGATCCACCTCGCTTACAAAGTGACAGAGTTAGATTTGTCACGGAAGACGAATCAGAGATTATTGAGGAAGGACTGTCTATTCAGCTTCCAAATCGAACTAATAGTAAAGATCCTATTATTATTGGTTCGGATTCTAGTGCTGATATTTACCTGCCAAATATTCCCAACCAATGCGTATTATTACACATAAAATCTCGGAAAGTAACGCTGGAATGTTTAGCATCTGGTGCTGTCCAAATCAACCGCAGAAAAATGTATAAGAAAGGACAAAAACAGGATCTTAAACACAATCAGATTTTGACGATATTTCGTCAGGATAATCTTAGTAAATTTTACTGCCTGTGCTTCTATGACAAATTTCTCGATCCCCAAAGTTAGGCTAATTTTACTCACAGTATCTCTGGGCGTTTTACCTTTAGGTTGTGCTGGGCATAAGCTGGCTCAAGGGTGTACTGATACTTTAGCAAATAATAATGGTTGCGTACAAATCACTCGCTGGGTAACTGATGGCGATAAAGTTACCTTAAGAGTGAAGGTTTTAAATGAATTTAATGCACCATTAGCTGACTTGAAGCCTGGGAACTTTCAAGTTGAAACCCAAAGCGATTTGGGTATTAGACTGCCACCTATAAAGCCATCTGTTATTCTTCCGAAATCTCCTGGCGCTAAAGCTACCCCTGCCGATGTTGTGATCTTACTAGATATGAGCGGGAGTATGAAACATGAAGATTCAAGCCCGACTCAAAGAAGAATAAAACTTAAAGGAGCAATTAGTGCGATTGAAAAATTTATTGAGGCTGTTAACCAAGAACCAAACTTGACGGTAAGAATTTCGTTAGCTCCCTTGGGCTATGGATGTTATAATGAAAACTCAAATTTTCAAGTTACTCCTCAAAGCATCGAAAAAAATTTTTTACCATCTACAGAAATCGAATTATCAGACAGTAAATTAAAAACGCAGCTAGACAGATTAGCACGAGTAGATGTTTGTGCTTCAACCGATCTCTATCGCCCACTTGAAACAGCTATCAACTATTTGAGGAGTGAATCTACTCCAACCTCTAATAGTTCAAGTGTAGGCATCTCAAATGAAACTTCATCCAAACAATTAGTCGTTATTTTATTATCTGATGGTTTTCACAATTATGAGCGTGAAACGGAGGAACAGCAATTTGATAAACTGAGAGATCTGCTAAGAGCAGAACCGCGAGTTACAGTTCACACGTTGGGATATGGCGAATCATTAAGTGAAGTGTATAATGATTCTAATTGTACTATTCAATTGACTAAAGAGCAACTTACTGAAGATGAGGTAATTCAACGAGATATAATTATAGACAAAATTATCAAGAATTGTCAGCGTCGGGATAATCCAAGAACTTTTGTTAATGAATCAAGAATTGGAATTGATGAGTTTATCGTTGACCAACCACGCCTGAAAGAAATTGCTAAATTGACTGGCGGTATCCATCAATTTCCCGATAATGCAGAACAGGTAGCACAGAGTTTAATAACATTTTTGGAAACTCTGCGCGAGTATCAACTAACATACCAACAGCCTGGTGCAGATAGGGCAAGCCAACATCAAACGACTGTTCGGATTATCCCGAATAACGTTACTTCCAATACAGTAGCAGTCCGAATGTGTAATATTGGCTGTCCACCCCTGCGCTTACCAGAACGTTTAGCATGGCTTGTGGGAATGTTAATTCTGTTCGGTATCGTTGGAGTTTTGCCATTTGTACAATGGAGTAAAAAATTATATAAGGAGAGGTAAAAATGCCTGAATACACTTTAGTTATCAGAATTCCTGCGGCAGGAAATAAGGAGTTTTCCTATTCTGTTAATTTGACAGGTACAGACGTGAATTATCCAGAAGATTACTTCTACTCCCGAACACAGAGAGGAAAAGATAACCGAGCGCACCTGCATTTAGCTATTCAACAAGAATCTGAGCGTACTGTTAGTGATGAGCAACTGAACCGCATTATTGCTGAGTGGACTAAAGGAATTAAGTCCGGCAAAAGTCGCCGCACGGTTGTCGTTTTAGATTTACCACCTGAAGTAATTGCAGCATCTAAAGCAAATTCTAATCAATCTAGATATACGCCTAGTTTAGATTTTAGGCCGGAACCCATTTTACCAATCAAAACAACAAGCAACCCTCCTCCTAAACCTGTAAAAAATTCAGATCCAGTTTTAGAAACTTCCGAGAATCGACTTTCCTCCATTCCAAATCCACCAATACCTGGAGCAATTCCAGGTAACCATGAACCTGTCCCTGTTAAAACTAAAGAAAATACACCTGCTAGTTCTGAAACTTGGTCTATTGACAATCAAGCTGATTTTTGAAAATAACCTTTTATGGATTACCAACTTCCTTACGCGAAATGCCAACAAGAACTGCAATATTTATTGCAAGCGCAGTGTCCGTTAATCTTTTTACGTTCTTCGGAAGAAAGTAGAGCTATAAACTGTGCAATCGCCGCTCACCAAAAACTTGTCTTTGGTTTAAATAGGCAAGATGAACTAGCTAGATGGAGCAGTATAGATGGCTTTCTAAAGCTCTTTATTGTTAATGAACAAGCTAAATGGGAACCTTTAGGAAATCCTCCCGAAAGGAATATAGATTCTATCGTTCATGCTCTTAGTGTACTCCAAGGACGCTTGCAAAACGAAGCTAGCAAAAATATCGATAGTCAGCATACTTATCTTTTACCAGATTGGTCAGCACTAATAGAACCAGATCGTCATCTTACTGCTCGTAAGCTCAAAGAGCTACTTATAGCCATTGAGCAAAAAAGAATAAAAGTTGGAGACAAAAGATTGCGACCAAAAATGACTTTGATTGTTATAGGTTCAGATTGGTCTATCCCCTCGATTTTGCGTCCCCACGTTCATATTCTGGATCTACCGCTACCGATTGGCGAGGAACTCTATGTGGATGTATTTAGCAATGCTGTAAACAAATATGGTTTGACAGAAGAGGATGCTAAACGTCTTTCAGAACAAGCGCAGGGAATGTCTCAACAATCAGCCACTCAAACGGCCAGTCTCATCACTACCCGTAACTTGTGGTCACAACCAGAAGCTGCCGGACGCTTGCTTTTAGAGGTTAAAAAACAGGAGATTAGAAAAACAGGAGTTTTAGAATACTACGCTCCTCAAGGTCAAGGGCTAAGTGAAGTTGGGGGATTAGAAGGAATAAAAGATTGGATTTGTAAACGTCAACCTTGGTTTGAACAGGACTTAAGTCCTGAGCTGCGTCCTCGTGCAATTCTATTAGAGGGTTTTCCAGGTTGTGGAAAGACGTTTATTGCTAGGGCGATCGCCCAAGAATGGCGCGTACCGCAAATCAATTTTGAAATCTCGCGCTTGCAATCAAAGTGGGTTGGTGAATCAGAAACTAATACCTTTCAGGCATTAAGAGCCATTGAAGCTTCAGCTCCTAACATCCTGTTTATGGATGAAATCGAAAAAGCTTTTTCTGGAGTAGGAGGTGATAACACCGGTGTCACCACGCGCCAATTTGGTACTTTTTTATCCTGGCTTAACGACCACAACTTTCCCATATTCTTCATTGCTACTTCAAACGATCGAACTGCACTGCCACAAGAGTTGTTTCGAGCTGGACGATTTGACGAGATATTTATCGTTATGCCTCCTAATACAGAGGAGCGTTATGAAATTCTTCAAAAACGTACCCAAGCCTATAAGCTCCCGCCTATTCCACCGCCTACGCTTGAATTCCTAGTTGAAAATACAGCTGGATTTTCTGGAGCAGAGCTGGACAAATTAGTAAGAGAAACCATTTATTTAGCTGGCTTTGAACAGTTACCAGCAGATGAACATTGGCAGCAAGCCTTGAAGCAAATTACCCCTCAGTATCGCACTGAAAAAATGCAAAAACTTTTACAAAACTATCGCACTCAGTTAGATAGAGGTGGCGGAAAACTAGCATCACTAGAAGAACCAGGTTTTTGGGAGAGCCTACTTCAACTACAAAGCTAATGGAGTTCCTAATGTATAAATGGTTCGCTACCTTAGTTCTTACTTCAGCTATGTTGGCTCACCCCTTAAGTTTGGTTACTAATGGACAAGAGCTAAACTTAGAGAGAAAATATCAGGCTTTATATTTGAAACCCGCAGTAGTTCGCATTTGTAACGGCATCATTGGTGTTTTAGAGTGGCGTGGGAAACAGCAGCAAATTAATAAACTCAGCTGTGGGTCTGGCTTTTTTATTAATCCCGATGGCTTTATTGTTACAAATGCTCATGTGACTGAGTTTGCATATAAACAAGAGGGTGCAAGTGAAGATGAAATTAAACAAAGAGTTTTCTCCGCTCTTGTTGAAAAGATTGCTCAGGATTCTGGTAGTACTGCACACTCAGTTACTCAGGAAGCTAAGCTCTCCAACTTCCGGTACATTCATCATGTTATTCTACCAGTTTGTGGAGAGCCGCTTCCTTTCGTAGTAAAGAAGTTTGGTAAACCTAATGGTGAAGGTGAGGATGCTGCTATCATCAAGATTGAAATAGAAAATGCACCTATTCTTAAGCTTGGAAATTCCAAGCAAGTACAACTACAAGACCCAGTAATGTTGGTTGGCTATCCTGGTGCTGCGGATAGTATTCCAAACTGCAAGTCCTTCCATGAAGCATCCTTTAGTCGCGGTATTGTTTCAGCAAAAAAAGAGGATGAGTCTGGTAATCAGATTATACAGCTTGATGCTATTGCATCACCGGGCAACTCTGGTGGTCCTGTACTTAATGATGAAGGTGAGGTCATCGGATTAGCTACTGCAATAGGTGTTTCTGGTAGTCAGCCAGTATATGGGATTACCTTCGTCGTACCCACAAGTAAAATTCAGCAGTACATTCAAGATGCAGGCACCTCCAACCAGGAAGGAGCAACTAACCGACTCTACCGGGACGGACTTGAACTTTATGCAAAAAGATGTTATGCAGTAAGTATCAATAAATTTGAAAGCGTTAAACAGATTTTTCCTCAACACTCGGAAGCCGATAAGCTGATCAGAGATAGTCGGCAAGCGATCTCTGAAAATAGAGAACGTCTCGAATTTTTCTGTTGGTTAGATGGAATGAAAAGTCCCCAGCTTCTCATAAGGCTGCTCTTAGCTGCTGGAGTTATTGTGGTGCTGATTGCACTCTTTTTTTTCATCAGGCGCAAGTCAGTAGATTTTCTCTAGGTTGAATGACAACTAGCTTATGAGTGGTTTTCTTGTTCATCAAGCAAATTCCGCTCTCAGAGTGACAGCACGCGGCATATTGTCCTTTCGAGCCAAATCAGATTCCGCGCTGGCAGGTGAAACTGGTGAAACCGGATGAAACTGGGGTGAAACTGAACCTGAAACAGGTTCAAACCTGTAACTTGCAGCATAAATTGGCGAAAAAAGACACTTTATACTTCACAAGGCAGTAAGCCAATTTATACTTCACAAAGCACTTTTGAATCCAAGCGATTCTAGGATGGTTCTCAGAGAATAAGAATCATTCTGAAGAGGTGGGGAAAAAGGCCAGCGTCGCTGGCCTTTTTCTTCAATGAAATTGATTCTCATTCTCAGAAAAAGACTTCTATGGCTTCTCTGAAGAAGTAGAGCGATCGCCCACCGGATCTCGCTTGGGTTTACGTTGCCCAACCGAACAGTTCGACTTTTTCTTGGTAACAGGTGCTTCTTGCGTCAGCGTTTCTGGTTCTGCTACTGCTGACACAATGGGTGGCTGTGCAACAGATTCTGCTGGTGCAACAGCTGTTGCCTTTCTAGGAGTCCGCTTCTTCTTAGGGGTTGGTTCGCAAGCAGTTTCTGTTGGTTGAGTCTCCTGTGCAGTCTGCGTAGTGGTTTTTGACGAACGCCTTTTCCTTTTGGGTGTTTCAGGTTTTGGACTTTGGACAAAAGAAAGCTGATTCGCGAGATGATAACGCGAATTAGTAG
>ERZ1066118.268-NODE-268-length-53908-cov-8.245502_pt1 | contig 53908 bp, 39 predicted proteins | sample MGYA00382765_ERZ1066118 | MGnify/ENA primary metagenome ERZ1066118 (study PRJEB33369, sample SAMEA5778348) | biofilm metagenome | biome: Industrial cooling water; feature: Water cooling tower basin; material: Biofilm | place: United Arab Emirates | collected...
ATCTCTTCGCCGTCTGTGCTTTCCTCAGCCTGAAGGCTGAGGCCTCATTGAAGCGCGAACGGATCAAACCCTTCGGGGCTGCTGAGTTCACTTTCCTCAGCCTGAAGGCTGAGGCCTCATTGAAGCGCCAGTGTGCAGATCGCCTACCAGTACGGCGCCGGACTTTCCTCAGCCTGAAGGCTGAGGCCTCATTGAAGCAGGGGCATGGGTGGGCACCACGCCGGGGCCAGCCCGCTTCCGCTTTCCTCAGCCTGAAGGCTGAGGCCTCATTGAAGCTACGCAGCTACCACGGAGCCGGTTGTTGACGCCGCTCTTTCCTCAGCCTGAAGGCTGAGGCCTCATTGAAGCGTAGATTGGGCTGGCTCGGTGCTGTGGTGCAGCGACGCTTTCCTCAGCCTGAAGGCTGAGGCCTCATTGAAGCGCCAGGCGCTGGCCCTCACCGATGAACCCACCCGGGCTTTCCTCAGCCTGAAGGCTGAGGCCTCATTGAAGCTCCCAGAAAATGGGCCGCCGATTTCTGTTTACAGACTTTCCTCAGCCTGAAGGCTGAGCCCTCACTGCAGCGGGTCAAGAAAGGTTGGCCGAATTGGGGAGCGGAAGCTTTCCTGAACTGGAGGCTGAGGTGGATCGAAGAAGGCTTCGGAGAGAATCACCCTTCCCACCACAGAACCCGGGCCGACGCTTGCCTTGAAAGGGCAGTGGTGCAGATCCTAACCCGCACCTCGCCGCATTACCCCGTTACAGCCCTCACTCATGTGGCTTCTCTATGCGGCTGGGAAGGCCAATCTTCTCCATCTGCACGTCGAGCGGTGATACGGCTCTACGCTGATCTCGGCTACTTCGCCCACTGCTGGCCGGGGGACCTGGAAGCGAGCCAAGTCGGTTCTGCTGCAGCTTTGCGATCAGTCTAAAAACCCGGTCCGCCCAGATAGCCGTCAGCCGGAGCGGCCGATAGAAGTTGAAGCAGCCTGTAACACTTCCCCTCTTCACTCCTCCACGATCGAAGCCGAAACGAGCCTCTTCATGTCGACGTAGAGCTGCCGCGTTACGCTCGGCTCCTCGCGGAGAAGGTCGACGAGCCGGTCGTATTCCTCCACCCGATCCGCTGGCAGGCTAACGGTGACCGAGTGGAAGGTGCCCTCATCGGCGAAAATCAGCTGGATGCGGGCCACGGAGTCCTGTGCCATCAGCTGAGGCCTCAGCCCGCCGCGGCCGAAGCCGCTGCGCTGTCTGCAGGAGCACCGCCACTGGATGACGGAGCGGGGCGACCGGCGGCCTGGAACACACGAGCCTCGAGGTCATTGTAGTCCGAGATCTGGACACGCTCGCCATTCAGCATCAGGGTGGGCGTGCCGTTCACCCCGAGTGACTCGCCCAGGCGCAGGTTGCGGGTGACCTCGTCGGCATGCCTGTCGGAGTTCAAGCAGTCACTGAACGGCCCTTCATCCAGCCCCACCAGACCTGCGTAATTCTCGAACTCCCTTGCCGGATTCCGGAGCGCTGACCAGGTGGGCTGATGGCCATACAGAACGTCGTGGTACTCCCAGTACAGGTTCTGCTCTTCGGCGCAGCGTGCTGCGCGCGCCGCCAGGAAGGCGTGGGGGTGACCCGCGACGATGGGGAAGTCGTAGCGCACGAAGCGCACGATGCCCTGGTCCACCAGCCGCTCGAAGATCAGCGGGTGCGCGAACGTCGTGAATGATGCGCAGGCGGGGCACTGGAAGTCAGCAAACTCATAGAGCTGGACAGGCGCCGTTTCCACGCCGAGCGCCACGCCGCGCGCGCGCTGGACTTCCGCCGGGTCCATTTCCCCGGACAGCGGCTGAGTCGCAGCCTGACCGCCGCTCATCGCCTGGAATGCAACGAAGGCTAGAATCGCCAGCGCGACCACTCCAACGATGAGGTAGAGTCGGTTCTTGCCGGCCGAAGCGGAGGATTTTGTTGAGTTCGCCACAGGCTTATCGCTGGATGGAGTGAACCGCACCGGAACCGGTGCGCATCAGAGCGTTATAGAGTAGAGTTCACCGTCTTCGCGGGCAACCCGAGGAATGCTCCTTGCACCTCTGGAGCGCCGAATTTCGCCCGCTTTCCAGCCCAGCAGCAGTCGTTCCATGGCCGACATCAGACTCGCTCGACAAACGGGTACCCGCGTGTGGCCGATCATGGCTGCGTTCGCAGTCATCGGTCTGCTCCTTTGGGCGTCCGCGTTCGTGGTGGGCGATGCGACGGCTCCGACCAATGCGCCACGAGTTGGCGCAGCCGCCGATTTCGGCGGGGTGCGGGCACCAGTGCTCCCGGTTGAGGCGGTACCTTTCGGGACGCTCGATCCTCTGGAGACCCGCGACGTCGGCCGCCTGGTCCGGATCACCGGCGTCGCTGAGACAGGCGTTCGCGCGAACAGCCTCTGGGTCCGGACGGAGGGCGGGCGACGCATCCTGGTCCGCTTCCAGCCGGCTCCCGAGGAGCAGCTGCTCAGGGGAATCGGCGGCGGTTCCAGCATCAGCTTCAATGGTTACGTGGAGAACATCGCGCTCGCTGAGTTCCTTCAGCTCGCGGACTCGCTTGGCGTCAGCATCCCCAAGCCGCCTCCTGCACGTAAGTTCGGCGATCTCCCTGATCCCGGTTTCGCCCGCGTCGATTCGCTCTTCATCAAGAACTATTACGTCTCGGTTCGGCCGGAGGGAATCCGTCCGGAGCCGCCGGAGACCGCTGCCTGATCGGGGAGCTGTAATGGACTGGAGCCCGGATGATATGGAGCGGCTCGAGCGCGCCATCGTTGAAGGTTGCCGTGTTCAGCTGACGCGGCGTGGAACGGAGTACGTCGTAATCCCGAGTGAGATTCGCTCGAACGGGCCGGTCGACACATTGGTCGGCCTGACGAGCATCGGAGACCGGCTCAGCTTTCCGCTTCCGGAAATCGACGATTTCGTGGTGCTCGGCTAATCCGCATGCTCCGGCTCAGCAAAAGGCCCCTGTCCGTCTGGAGCAGGGGCCTTTCTGTTTGCCGGGCTCATCGGATTTCTGTCTCGGGCGATCTCGTCGGGCCTCTCGCGGGCCCCGCAAGCGCCTCGATTCTCGAAAGCAGCTCGTTGAGGCGGAACGGTTTCATCAGCACGTCCACGCCGAGGGAATCCAGGTTCGAGCCGGGCACCACCTCTTCCGCCGCAGCGGTTATTAGCAGAACGGGAAGCTCGGCAGTGCGAGTGTCTGCTCGAACGTGATCGAGAACCTCGATACCGTTCATCCGCGGCATCATCACGTCCAGGAGGAGCAGGTCGGGGAGTGGCTCGCTCTGAAGCATCTCGATTGCAGCCTTACCATCAGCGGCGGTATCCACCCGATACCCGTTGGCCGTAAGCGCACGCTCCAGGCCCTCGAGAAGGATAGGATTATCCTCCGCGATAAAAACCGTCACCGCCTCATCCTGGTTGGTTGCCACGTTGAGAAACTCCGGGAAGGAGTGTCGGGAGGATTTGTGGAAAGTGCCTGGGGAAGTTGGCAAATTCGACGCCATGGAACTGACTGATGTTCAGAGACAAAGTGTACGTCGCAGTCCGACGGAGCGCCACCATCTCGACAGCTGAACGGACCCATGTGAGACGCTCTGTTATGTCTATGCGCGCCAGCGTGCACACCCCGCTGGCCGTGCTGCTGTTTGTCGTGGCCGCCGGCTGTAATCGTTCGGGTGATGACGCGGAGCGCATCGAGCAGACGCTTGCCGGCCTAGACCTACCAGCGCGGGTCGCCCAGCTCATCGTCCCGGCGCTCTCCCCTACCTCGGCAAATGCGGACTCGCTGGCATCTGCTCTGACGGCCGAGCGCCCTGCCTACGGTGCTGTATGGATACATGCCGGTGAGGCCGCCGGCGTGGCCAGATTGACGACTGCCCTCGATTCCGCCGCGGGAGTACCGCTGCTCGTGATGGCGGACCTGGATGAGGGCGTAGGCGGGCTCCTGGGCCGCGGCAGCGATCTTCCGCCCGTTGGGCATCTACTATCCGCGGCCGACGAAGATGAAGTGCAGGAGGTCGCTGCTCTGCTGGCTGCTGAGGCAAGTGCCCTGGGGATCCACCTTGGAGCCGTGTCTCCCCCCGCGGTTTCAGGCGGCTTCCCCCACTCCCTGCTGCAGCGCGAGCGCGAGCCCGAGATGCTATCGCAGCTGCTCGACGATGCGTCTACCAAGGAGCTGCCTCTCGCGATTTCGCTCTTCAACGCACCTGGGGATTCAGAGGCGCTTCGGTGGGATCGGGCAAGACTCGATGCCTTCGAGCTGCCGCTTCTGGATGCCGCCCATGAAGATGGAGCCCTGCTCGTGGTCGGGAGCGCGGTAATCCCCGCCCTGAGCGGCGACAGCGCACAGCTTTCCGAATCCCGCTCCTTCTACACTGCTCTACGGCGCGAGCACGACTGGCAAGCTCCAGCCGTCGCTGATCTCAGAGGGTCGGCTGAAGGATCTCAGGCCGCGGCGAGGTCGATCTCCGCGGGTGCCGACATGGTCATCGTGGACGGTGACCCTGCTGAAGCAAAAGCGGCCGTGATCGCTGCTCTCGAAGCCGGGTCGATCTCTGAAGGCAGAATCGAAGCAGCCGTCCGGCGCGTCCTCATCCTGAAGAATCGCCACATCGGGCGTGCGCGGGTCGCCATCGCGCCGGACTCTGCGCTCGCGCTTCTCGACCGATCAAGTGCGGAGATGGCGGATCTCTCGCGCACTCTTGCGGAGCGCCTCACCTACCGGCGCACGGGCGAGATTCTTCCCGCAGCAGGCAGAGGCGTGGTCGTCTTCGACCCGGAGCAGCAGGCCCGCTCGTTCGTAGGCGCGATCGGTGAGGCTTCCCCGATGTTCGAGCTCGCGGCTGGCGGTGATCGAGATTCCACTGTGGGCGCTCTTGCTCAGCACCTGGCCCGCGCGCCCACCTTGATCGTCGTCGGCACCCGGGCAGAATCGTTTGCGGCTGCAGACTCCCTTGTCTCCGCCCTCCCCGACTCCCTGAGAGCTGCCGCGCGATTGGTGCGCGTCGCACTGGGACCCGATGCAATCGGCGAAGAGGGTCAGCCGCAGCTCGATGTCTTCTCGTGGGGAGCGGGAAGAGCGAGTCAGCTGGCTGCCGTGCAGATCCTCTACTCAGACGGGAATCTAGATCAGGGCCGCAGCTACGCTTTCGCGCCCACACTGCGCTTCGTCGACGCTGATTCGATAGGGATGGACGCCGCTCGCCTCGACCGAGTTGACCGGCTGCTTCGGGAGGCGCTGGCCGACAGCGTTTTCTCCGCAGCCGCGGTGATTGTGGCGCGCCGGGGTGGGGTAGCTCTGATGCGCGGGTATGGCCGGGCGGCGGAGAATGCAGGACAGGTCGACCCCCGCAGCACTCTCTTCGACATCGCCTCACTCTCGAAGGTCCTCGGTACAACAACCGCTGCAGCCGTTCTGATCGAATCGGACCAGCTCGAGCTCGATGCACCGGTTGGCCGCTACATCTCGGAATTCCGCGGTGAGTACAAGGAGAACGCCACGATCCGCCACCTCCTCGCCCACACCGCGGGCCTACCGCCTGGATTGCAGCTGTACTACGACGCCGACTCGCGCGAGGAGGCGCTGGCGCAGGTGATCGCGCAGCCCCTCCGGCGCCCGCCCGGCGTCGAGCCCGAGTACAGCGACCTGGGGATGATGCTGCTGGCCGAGGTGATCGAACGGATCACCGAGACCCCGATCGACCGCCTCCTCGCGCGCCACCTCTTCGTGCCTCTGGGGATGAGCTCCACGATGTATCTACCGCCTCTTAGCTTCCGCGACGATACAGCGCCCACCGCGATCAACACCGAGCGGCCGTTCGTCCTTCAGGGGGTGGTGCATGACGGGAATGCCTTCCGGCTGGGAGGGCGGTCCGGTCACGCAGGGATCTTCTCCACCGCCTGGGAGGTGGCTGTCTTCTCTCAGATGATGCTCAATGGGGGTGTATACGGCGCGACCAGGGTGCTCCAGGAGGAGACAGTTCGCGAGCTTACCAGCAGGCAGCCAAACGCGGGGGAACGCGCATTGGGGTGGGATACGCCTGCCGAGCGGAGCTCCGCGGGACGCTTTCTCTCGTCACGATCGTACGGCCACACCGGCTATACCGGCACATCGATATGGATCGACCCGCTGCGGGAGCTTTTCGTGGTTCTTCTGACGAATCGCACCTACACCGAGGCCCCGGCCGACGAGATCCTGGACCTGCGAATAGGAGTGCACGAGGCGGCGGTGCAGGCAATCACCGACAGGACGATCAGCAGGAGACCGGGGGCGCGCTAGCGGAGTGTATCACGGCCATTGGCACACGTCTTCTGCGGCACCCGCGCCGCCGAACGCTCCCGTGGATTGGCGGGAGGGCGAAAGCTCGACCGGGAGATGCTGGCTGGCTCGCTGAGACCCGCCGCAGCCGCCCCCACCCTGGAGGCATGGCGCGAATGATCTTGTGAAGCTCTTGAGGCGGGCGTGCCCCGGATCGTCGACAAGCGCGACCAGGCCGCCTAGAACGAGAAAGGGGCTGCCACTCGGCAGCCCCTTTCTCTCTGACAGATGGACTTAGATGTCCTCGTCATCAGCCGGCTCATCATCCGGCTCGAGTGCATCCTCGAACAGCGACAGCATCTCGCTACCCACCGTGATCACCGGCTCCGCAGCTGCAGCCTCGGTTGAAGCCGCCTCGAGAAGCGTCTCGACTTCCTCTGCGATTTTTTCCTCCGGCACGACGCAGGCGACGTCCATCACCAGGTCATTCGCATCGAGGTTGATCAGGCGCACCCCCTGGGTGTTGCGGCCGATCACCCGGATACCATCAACAGACTGGCGGTTCACGATCCCCTTCTTCGTGATCACCATCAGCTCGTCGCCCGGTACCACCCGCTTGATCGCGACTACTTTCCCGGTCTTCGGCGTCGTCTTGATGTTGATGACGCCCTTCCCGCCACGCCGCTGCTTGCGGTAGTCCTCGACGTCCGTCCGCTTGCCCATCCCCTTCTCCGAGACCACCAGCAGGGTCGCCTCTCCCGCTACCACGACCATCCCGATCACATAATCCTCTTTCGTGAGCAGGATACCGCGGACGCCAGTTGTGGCGCGGCCCATTTCCCGTGCATCCGTCTCGTTGAAGCGGATCGCCATTCCTTCGCGCGTCGCGAGAATGACGTCGCTCTTCCCGTCCGTCAGCTGAACATCGATGAGCGAGTCACCATCGGTGATGTTGATCGCGTTGATGCCCGTGACTCGCGGGTTTCCGTAGGCGGAGAGATTCGTCTTTTTGATGACGCCGAGACGCGTCGCGAACATCAGGTACTTGTCCGCCGAGAACTCCCGCACCGGGACCAGCGCAGCGATCCCATCCTTCGGCCCCACGTTGATCAGGTTGATGATCGGCTTACCGCGGCTGGCGCGTGCACCCTGCGGAATCTCATGCACCTTGAGCCAGTAGCACTGCCCGTTTCGCGTGAAGAACATCACGTAATCATGTGTGCTGGCGACGAAGAGGTGCTCGACCCAGTCCTCTTCCTTCGTCCCCATGCCGCTGACGCCGCGGCCGCCACGCCCCTGCATGCGGTACGTATCCGCGGGCATGCGCTTGATGTAGCCGTGATGCGAGACGGTGATGACCATCTCCTCGTCGGGAATCAGATCCTCTAGGGAGAAGCTTCCAGTGTCGCCGAGGATCTCTGAGCGCCGGTCATCGCCGTACTTGTCTGCGACCTCGAGCAGCTCGTCCTTGATGATGCGGTAGCGGCGCGGCTCGTTGCTGAGAATGTCCTGCAGGTCAGCAATCGTGGCGCGGACCTCGGCAAGCTCAGCTTCCAGCTGCTCGATTTCGAGGCCGGTAAGCTTCGCGAGACGCATGTTGAGGATCGCGTCGGACTGCCGCTCCGAAAGCGCAAAACGCGCCCGCAGCCTCTCGCCTGCCTCATCCGACGTATCTGATCCGCGAATGATGGCGATGACCTCGTCGATGTTGTCGACGGCGATCTTCAAGCCTTCGAGGATGTGCTCGCGCTCCTGAGCCTTGTTCAGCTCGAAGCGGGCACGCCGTACCACGACGTCGTGCCGATGCTCTACGAAGTAGTAGAGCATCTCCTTCAGGTTGAGCACGCGCGGGACGCCGTTGACGAGAGCAAGCATGATCACGCCGAACGTCGACTGCATCTGCGTCTGCTTGTAGAGCTGATTCAGCACGATGTGCGGAATCGCGTCGCGCTTCAGGTCTATGACGATCCGCATCCCGTCGCGATCCGACTCGTCCCGCAGGTCGGAGATTCCCTCGAGCTTCTTGTCGCGTACCAGCTCCGCGATCGTCTCGATCAGCTTCGCCTTGTTGACCTGGAAGGGCAGCTCGGTGACGACAATGCGCTCGCCGCGACCACCGTCGCGCTCCTCGATCTCGGCGCGTGCACGCATGAAGACGCGGCCGCGACCGGTCGTGTACGCGTCGTTGATCCCGTCACGTCCGAAGATGAATGCGCCGGTGGGGAAGTCCGGGCCGCGCACGAACTGGCGCAGGTCCTCGATCTCGCAAGTCGGGTTGTCGATCAGGTGCACACATGCGTCGACCACCTCCCGCAGGTTGTGCGGCGGGATGTTCGTGGCCATTCCCACCGCGATGCCGCTGCTCCCGTTGATCAGGAGGTTCGGAACCTTCGACGGAAGAACGACGGGCTCCTGCAGCCGATCGTCGAAGTTCGGCGCGAAGTCGACGGTGTCCTTGTCGATGTCGGCAAGGAGATCGGTTGCGATCGGAGCGAGTCGCGCCTCGGTGTAGCGGTATGCGGCCGCCGAGTCGCCGTCCACGGAGCCGAAATTCCCCTGGCCCGCGACCAGCGGGTACCGAAGCGAGAAGTCCTGAACCATCCGGACCATGGCGTCGTACACCGACGAGTCGCCGTGCGGGTGATACTTGCCCAGAACGTCACCCACGACCGTCGCGCTCTTCTTGAACGGACGGTTGGGCGAGAGCCCTGTCTCATGCATCGAGAAAAGAATCCGGCGGTGCACTGGCTTCAGTCCATCGCGCACATCGGGAAGAGCGCGCTGCACGATCACGCTCATCGAATAATCGATGAACGACTCGCGCATCTCCTCCTCGATCAGCCTGGGGATGATCCTCTGCTGCGGCGGGTTCTGATCGCTCATAAATGGAGTTGAATTGAGGAACTTCGGCGTTGCTCCCGGAGAAGCCGCCGATGACCGTCTAACTTACACCGATTGTACATCTTCGTGCCTGCTGACACCCTGATGTATGGCGGCGTAAAATTACGACTTTTGGGGATGATCGGCCAGAGCGGCCGGGTAGGAATTCGCAAGGTGTGGAAGCCCCGTCCGGCAGCCTTCTGCCGTGGTTCTCACCAGCCGCGAATAAAGAGGGAGAAGCACGTCCGTGACTCGCAAGAACCCGGCAAAAACCCGGAACGGTTGACGCTGCGGGGACTAATCAGCCTCCCTGCTCACCTCCGGCGGAAAGAGTCCGGTTGCCTCGGTGGGCCCCCTGAGGCCCGAAGATCCCTTCGGACATCTGAAGACTAGTGGCCCCAGGAACCGATACTTGAAACAGCGGGCCGTCGGAGTGGTAGAACACCCATCGGGCGCTGAAATACACTGTCCAAAGATTCGCCTATACCGTCCGCTTCTTAGGACGCGAAAGTTGGGGGCGGCACGGCGAAGGCCGAGAAAAGCCTGATAAACAAAGGATTTTTTTCAGACTCCTTCAGTGGCATCGGCGTTGCCAGTATACCCGTCGCCACTAAACACATAGATTATGAGCATGAGAAAAAATAGAGCTTCGATTTTTGACATTCGGCGGTTTGTCCCGCTGTTGTTTGCCGGCCTGATCATCAGCGTGACGCCTGCCCTGGCGCAGTCGAGCGACGACGATGACGAGGATGAGCGTCCGGCTCCGGCCGACACCCGCCCGCAGACGCCCCCCGCGGAGCGTCCGTCGCTTCGCCGCCGGCCAGCACCTGCGCCTGCACCCGCTCCGGCTCCGCCTCGTCAGCCCGCACCAGCGCGGGAGGGCGGCCGCGAGAACGCTTATCGGGCACCGGCTGGTAACTTCAGGGGCCTGGCAGCCTTCTAACGAACCGCGGGAGATCGAAAGCAAGAAGCCTCAGCGTTTGCTGGGGCTTTTTGCGTTCTGCTGAACTCTCGAAGGACCTTTCGCTTCGCTGCGCGTCATGAGACCTTCGCCCCCAGCATTTCGGCGAGGTAGCGACCGGTGACGCTTTCGGGCACTTCTGCGACCTCCTCCGGTGTGCCCATGGCCACCACACTTCCACCCTCCGGCCCCGCCCCCGGCCCGAGATCGATCACCCAGTCCGCAGTCTTGATGACGTCAAGATTGTGCTCGATCAGCACTGCGGTGTGACCGGCATCCACCAGGCTTCCGAGCACGCGCAGCAGCTTCTTGATGTCGTCGAGGTGCAGCCCTGTGGTCGGCTCGTCCAGGATGTACAGCTTCCTTCCGCTTCGTTTCGCCCCCAGCGAAAGCTCCCGCGCGATCTTGATCCGCTGAGCTTCGCCGCCGGAAAGCGTTGGCGCTGGCTGTCCCAGGCGCAGGTAGCCGAGTCCCACTTGCTGGAGATGCCATAACGCCTGGCCGAGCCGATCCTCCTGCAGAAAGAAACGGATCGCCTCATCCACAGTCATATCGAGGACGTCGGTGATGTTCGCGCCCTCCCTCCGGGCGGACGACCCACGCCCCCTGTACACGATCTCCAGGATCTCGGGACGAAAACGTTTGCCCCCGCAGATCTCACATGGGACGAAGACGTCCGCCATGAACACCATCTCAACCTGCACCTGCCCGTCGCCCTTGCACGCTTCACATCTTCCGCCGCTGACATTGAAGGAGAAGTGGCGCGTCGAGTAGCCCCGTGCGCGTGCCTCCGGCAGAGCTGCGAACACCTTCCGCACCTCGTCGTACGCCTTGATGTAGGTCACCGGGTTGGATCTGGGGGTTCTGCCGATCGGCGACTGATCGATCAGCACCACCTCCTTGATCCGATCGATCCCTACGATCCGATCGAACTGGCCGACCACCTCGCCGAGGTGACGCTTCGCAGACGAGTCGCCACCGGAGAGACCACGCTCCAGTGCCCGGTAGAGCACGTCGTGGATCAGCGTCGACTTTCCCGATCCTGACACCCCGGTGACGACCGTCATCGCCCTCAGGGGCAGCTCGATAGTCACCCCTTTGAGGTTGTTCTCGCGAGCTCCTTCGATGCGGATCCGCGGAACTCCCTGCAGAGGGCGACGCTCAGGTAGCGCGATTTCATCGTCGCCAGAGAGGTATCTGCCCGTCAGCGTTCCCGCTTCAAGAATCTCGGGATAGCTGCCGCTGAAGATGATGGTGCCGCCACGTTCGCCGCTCCCCGGCCCCATCTCAATGATGTGATCGGCGACACGCATTGCTGCGGGATCGTGCTCCACCACGAGCACGCTGTTTCCCCCATCCCTGAGCCTCAGGAGGAGCTTCAGCAACCGATCGTTGTCGGCGGGGTGGAGACCGATCGTCGGCTCGTCCAGCACGTAGACGGTGTCGACGAGATTGCTGCCCAATGCGTTAGCGAGCGAGATCCGTTGCGCCTCGCCGCCGGAGAGCGTTCTCATCTGGCGATCGAGGGTGAGGTAGGAGAGCCCTACGTCATTGAGGAACCCCACCCTGGCAGACAACTCCTTCAGGATCGACTCCGCAATGCCGCATTCAGTGGGCGTTAGGCCCGCCTCCTTCGCCGTGAGTCCCTCCACCCAGGGCTGGAGCTCCCCCAGGGCGAGCGACGAGATCTGCGCGATGTCCGCTCCGGCCACCTTCACCTGCAGCGCTGCCGGCTTCAGCTTCCCGCCACCGCACGCGGGGCATGCCTGCGCGCTCTGGTACTGCCGCAGGAAGACGCGGATGTACTGCTTGTAGCGCTTCTCCTCGAGCGCCTCGAGGAAGGGCATCACTCCTTCGAAGTCGGGCCTTCCGTAGATGATCGCGTCGCGGAATTCCTGCGGGAGAGACTCCCACGGCGCCTCCATCGAGACCCCCTCCCGCCGCGCGAAATCCGACAGCCGCTTCCTCCGCGCTTCATATCGCGGCTTGCTCCACGGATCTACCGCTCCGCCCTTGAGAGATCGAGCAGCGTTCGGAACGATCAGGATGGGATCGTATTGCAGCACGGCGCCGAAGCCCGTGCACTCCGGGCACGAGCCGTAGGGATTGTTGAAAGAGAAGAGCTGCGGCGAAGGAAGTGGAAAGGGGATCTCCGGATGCAGCGGGCAGCGAAAGCTCTCGGTGAAGCGAAGCGTCTCCGCCCCTGGTGCTTCACCCGACCTCCCCGCCAGATAGACGACGGCTTCGCCTTCACCCTCCTGGAACGCAGTCTGGATCGAGTCCGCCAGACGACCCCGCTCTTCCGCATCAACACGCAGCCGGTCGACCACGATAAGCAGCTCGACGCTGGTGAGGTCGACGCCCGCCGGAAGCTCGTCGAGGTGCATCTCCGCTCCATCCGCGAGCACTCGCACATAACCCAGCGCGCGCAGGTTCTCCACCACGAGTGCGTGCGTGATCTTAGCTGACAGCGGGAGGGGGAAGGTGATGAGCACACGGGATCCCTCAGGCAGATCAAGGACGCGGTCGGTGGCGCTCTCGACGGTGTCCGGCTTGATCTCCCTGCCGCATGGCTCGCCGGGGCGGCCGGGGCAGACGGTACGCCCGACCCGCGCCCACAACAGGCGGAGATAGTCGTGGACCTCTGTCGCCGTTCCTACCGTTGAGCGGCTCGTTTTGGTCGGGTTCCTCTGCTCGATCGCGACCGCGGGGGAGATCCCATCCACCCGATCCACATCCGGCTTTTCCATCCGCTCGAGGAACTGCTTCGCATACGTGGAGAGCGACTCCACATACCGCCTCTGCCCCTCCGCGTAGATCGTGTCGAACGCGAGAGACGACTTCCCGGAACCCGAAGGGCCAGTAAAAACGACAAAAGCTCGACGGGGGATGTCGAGGTCGATGTTCTTCAGGTTGTGCTGCCGTGCGCCTCGCACGACGATGGTGTCTTTCATCCCGAAAATTACCGGAGCCGCCGTGTTGAGGGAACCCTGACGAGGCCAGGTGCCAGCCCGCACTCGAGGCACTGGCTCTCACCCATGCAAAGGCCATTCTGAGGCGGGCCAATCTGACGCAGTTGGCGGTTCGCACCCACTCCGTGCGTAGCCGAACACGCTGGCTGGAGGCTGGAGCCCGAGATCCGAAATCGCCGGCGGACCCGCCGAACCGCGGCCTTGGCTGGCGTCGGGCTGCGACCTGGGCGATACAGTCAAACAAGCGGGCCGCAGAAACGTCGAATCCCCGCTCGCGTTCGCCTCCCAGGATTCTCTGCGGTTCTGCCCGAGATCTCGACTCAGAACTGCGGACACCGGCAGCTAGCCCCGTCTCCGTAAAACTTCTTACCTTAGGAGGATGAGCACACTCGAGGACATCTACACGGGCGCTCTTCGCCTGCTTGCCCCTGCCACTCCCCTTCTGGCGCGCGGCAACGGCAAGCTGGCGCAGGGAATCCGTGGCCGCCGCGACGCCGTTGAGCATCTTGAGGGCTGGGCTCGGGCCGAACGCGACCGGTCACGTCCGCTGGTTTGGTTCCACGCCCCAAGCGTCGGCGAAGGTCTCCAGGCGCGGGCGGTGCTCACCTCCCTCCTGGAGCTCCTGCCCCAGGTGCAGACGGCTTACACCTACTTTTCCCCCTCCGCAGTCGCATTTGCAAACCGAATCCCCGCCGGGGTCACCGGCTATCTCCCGATTGACCTGCCGGAGCAGATGGATCGGTGTATCCGGGCGCTTCATCCCAGCGCGATCGTCTTCTCAAAGACGGAGATCTGGCCGAACCTCACCCGCGCAGCAGAGGCGCACCACGTCCCGCTCCTTCTCCTGAGCGCGACTCTTCCCGAGAGCTCATCCCGCCTGCGTCAGCCCACACGAGCCTTGCTCGCCGCATCCCATCAGCGGCTCTACAGAGTTGGAGCTATCTCGGCTGAACATGCGCGGCGGTTCGAGAGGCTCGGCGTTTCCCGACGGAGCATCGCTGTGACGGGAGACGCACGTTTCGATCAGGTTGCGCAGCGTGCACGAGGGGTAGACCGAAGCTCCGAACTTTTGCGCGGGCTCGCAGCTCCCGGCTCCGTGACAGTCGTTGCAGGCTCTACCTGGGCTGAAGACGAAACTCACCTCGTGAACGCTCTGGCGGCCGCGAGGACAGCAGGATCTTCGATCCGCGCGATCATGGCACCGCACGAGCCGGGCGAAGATCACTTGCTCGAGCTCGAAAAAAGGTTGGACGAACAGCAGCTGCCTCACCGCAGGCTGGCAGATCGTCCGTCGGCCGAAGGGGCCGAGGTAATCCTGATCGACCGCGTTGGAATCCTCGGAGATCTCTACGCGCTTGCCGATATCGCCTACGTCGGAGGAGGCTTCGGTACGGCCGGGATCCACTCCGTACTGGAGCCTGCCGCGTTTGGCACTCCCGTCCTCTTCGGCCCCCGGCATTCCAATGCCAGGGAAGCCGCGGAGTTGGTCGCCTCCGGTGGAGCTTTCGAGGTGAGGAGCACGAGGGAGCTGACCGATCAACTCGGTCGGCTGGCGGGCGATGACGCTTTCCGCCGGGCGACTGGGGAGCGGGCGCAGACGTATGTCGATGCGGGTCTCGGGGCGGCAGAACGAAGCGCTCGTCTCATCCTGCTGGCCATGGAGGAGAGAGAGAAATGAAGAGGGGCTGATGATCGTTGGCCTCAGCCGCATCACGAGCCCCTGCTCATTCCCCCAAGCGTCCTAGTCCTCCGCCGACTCGCGGTCTCCCTCCGCCTGCGGAGGGTCATCCAGCTCCTGAATGCTTTGGCCGGCATCTTCCTCGGGAGTCGTGGGACGCTCCGGCGCCGGATACTCCTGGTCGTCCGAACGGATCGGACTCGTCTTGTGTTCGTCTGACCTCTCCATCTTGCGCTCCCCTTCTGGGACAACTGCTCTGCCGCCGGTCTGACGGCATCACGCTCCAAACAGCATCAACCCGGCACAGTCTCATCAGCCAGCGCCGCTGGCGGAGGCGTCTCGACGATCCTCTCCTCCGGAGCCGGTTTAAGGCGCGGCGGAAGACCCATGATCTGCCGAAGCTCAGCCTCGTCCACGACCTCGATTGCCAGCAGACGCTCCGAGAGCCTTTCCAGGATCTGCCGGTCGGCGGTCAGGATGTTTCGGACCCGCTCATACGTTCCTTCCACGATCCCGTGCACCTCACGGTCGATCGCCCGGGCCGTATCCTCGGAGTATTGCCGGCCCTCCGCGCCGCTCATCTCACCGCCCAGGAAGTGCGGCGCTGATGCCCCGCGATAGTTTATCGGTCCGAGCTCCCGCGACATTCCGTACTCCATAACCATCCGGCGGGCGAGATCCGTTACCCGCTCGAGGTCATTGCCGGCACCGGTCGAGATCTCATCGAAGACGATCTCCTCCGCCACGCGGCCTCCGAGCAGCACCGCAATCCGATCCATCAGCTCCTGCTTGGTAAGCAGGTAGCGATCTTCTGTCGGAAGCTGCTGGGTGTAGCCAAGAGCCGCGACGCCGCGGGGAATGATCGAGATCTTGTGAACAGGATCCGCGGTCTCGACCCGCTCCGCGACAATCGCGTGCCCCGCCTCATGATAGGCGACGATCTTCCTCTCGCGCGGGTTGATCAGCCTGTTCCGCTTCTCGAGCCCTGCCACGATGCGGTCGATCGCGTCGTCGACCTCCTGCATCCGAACCGCCTGCTGGTTTCGCCGGGCCGCGAGAAGCGCAGCCTCATTCAGCAGGTTGGCGAGGTCGGCCCCAACGAAGCCAGGCGTGCGGCGGGCGATCTGCTGAAGGTCGACCTCGGGGGTGAGCCTGATACCCTCTGAGTGGATCTTCAGGATCTCGAAGCGGCCGTTCACGTCCGGACGGTCCACCAGTATCTGCCGATCAAAACGACCGGGCCGCAGCAGTGCCGGGTCGAGGATCTCGGGGCGATTGGTGGCGGCCATGATGATCACACCCAGCCGCGGACCGAATCCGTCCATCTCCACGAGGAGCTGGTTCAGCGTCTGCTCGCGCTCGTCGTTCCCGCCCATCACTCCGCCGGCACTCCGCGCCTTTCCGAGCGCATCGAGCTCATCGATGAAGATGATGCAGGGAGCCTGCGCCTTTGCCTGACCGAAAAGATCGCGGACCCGCGCGGCTCCCACACCCACGAACATCTCGACGAATTCAGCGCCGGATATCGAGAAGAAGGTCACCCCTGCCTCGCCGGCGACTGCGCGCGCCAGGAGCGTCTTGCCGGTGCCTGGCGGGCCGACGAGCAGAACACCTTTTGGGATCTTCGCTCCGAGCTGAACGAATTTGTCCGGGTTCTGCAGGAACTCAACGATCTCGACGGTCTCCTGCTTCGCCTCGTCCACGCCCGCGACGTCCTTGAACAAGACGCCGGTTCCCTCTTCACCGACGATTCTCGCTTTGCTCTTTCCAACGGTCAGAACGCCCTGCGTCGGATTGATTCTGCGGAGGATCCAGATCCAGACGAGGATGATCGCGACGAGCGGGATCAGCCAGCCGAGTGCGGAAGCGAGCCATCCCGCGGCCACGCCCTCGTGCGAGACGTTGTGCTGGTCGAGCAGGGGCACCAGGCTTTCATCCGGTACCGGCAACAGCGTTGATCGCCATATCGAGGTTCCGGTCGCGTCCCGTATCGAATCGGTAGGAACCGCATCGATGCTTTGAGGATCGATGCGCACGCTCGTCACGTGACCTGCTGCGATACGCTCCTTCAGTTCGCTGTACGGCAGCTGCTCCGTTCCCCTCCTCGCGATCACCGACTGAATAGCGATCAGGATGAGGAAGGCTAAAAAGAAATAGCCCAACGAAAACCGGGTTCTCCGGTCGTCGATCGGGCTCGGTGCTGAGGGTCCGGATCTACGGTCGTTGGATCCGGAACGTCGCTCCTTCGGGAATTTTTTGGGAATCGCCATGACCCGCCCGGTCGGGCAAGTCTCGGACCATGCACCGGTAGACGTCAGGGCAAAATTCCAGCGTCTTCGCGGTCGGAAACGGCCCTCGACGAAGGGCCTAAACCCGCTCAGCGGGGAGCGCGATTCTGGAGGATTCTTATGCGTCCGGGGTCAGCATCTGAACGGCCCTGAGCAGCGCGCGAGCCTTGTTCAGGGTCTCCTCGTACTCAGACGCAGGATTCGAATCAGCAACGATCCCGGCACCTACCTGCAGATGGGCTCGCCCCTCCTTGGCAACGACAGTGCGGATGGCGATCGCGAGATCCATCGCCCGCCCCCCTGCGGCGATGTACCCGACAGCCCCCGCGTACGGCCCGCGTCGCACCGACTCCAGCTCGTCGATGATCTCCATCGCCCGCACCTTCGGCGCACCCGATACCGTTCCCGCCGGAAACGACGCCTTCAGCACGTCGATGGCGCTCGTCCTGTCGTCAACCTCGCCCTCGACGGTAGAGACCATGTGGAGTACGTGTGAGTACTTCTCGATGATCATGCGCTCCGTTACGCGCACGGTGCCGTACCTGGCGACGCGCCCCACGTCGTTGCGGCCGAGGTCGAGCAGCATCAGGTGCTCCGCGCATTCCTTGGGGTCAGCAAGGAGGTCGGCGGAGAGCTCGGCATCCTCAGCCGCACTCCGCCCCCGCCGGCGCGTCCCGGCGATGGGGCGCACACGGACGGTGGAGTCCTCCACGCGCACCAGAACCTCCGGGGATGAACCAACCAACTGGAACCCATCGAGATCCAGGTAAAACAGGTACGGCGACGGGTTGAGCGCGCGGAGAACCCGGTAGAGGTCGAAAGCCGTGCGTTTCAGCGGAAAGCTCAGCCGCTGCGAGAGCACCACCTGGAAGGCGTCACCAGCAGCGATGTACTCCTGGATGCGCCGAACATTCGCTTCGTACTCGTCCCGCGTCTCCGTGCTGTCGAAGGGCGGGTCTTCGAGGGGAGTCGTCGGAAGAACGAGCGGGAGTGGGGATCCGCCCTCGCGCAGGCGGCGAATGAGCGCGTCGGTCTCGGCTCCAGCTTCTTCATACTTCCGCCGCAGCTCGCTTCCCGCCAGGCCCTTGGTCTCCACACCGACGATCACCTTCGCCCGGCCGTAAAGGTTGTCGATCGCAAGGACGGCGCCTGTGAGCATGAAGAGCGCGTCCGGAACGCCAAGCACGTCCTGGGGCGGGTTCGGCAGATTCTCGACGTGGCGGATGATGTCGTAGCCGAAAAAGCCCACGGCTCCGCCCCAGAAGCGCGGCAGCCCCTCGAGATGCGCCGGCTTCTGGGCACTGATGATCCGATCGAGATCGCCCAATGGATCACTCGAACTTTCCCCCTCGACCCAACCGGCAGCAGGCGTCCAACGATCTATCCGGTCACCCCGAAGCCGCCACGCCGCCCGCGGATCAGTCCCGAGGAAGGTATAGCGAGCCCACGTCTCCCCACCTACAACCGACTCCAGCAGGAAGCCAAAGGGCGGCCGGGCCAGCTTCTCATACGCGGAGACAGCTGTGTCCGTATCGAAAAGCAGCTCCCGATACACCGGCACAAGGGTGGCTTCTCGTGCGAGCTGCTCGAATTCTTCGAACGACGGGTAGAGAGGCATTCGGTCCAACGCAAAACGAAAAAGGCAATCGGAGAAGTCGTTGAACAATCTCCGGACAGCCAGCGGGCATGTCAACGCGGCGTCCACCGCGCCTGCATCGAACGGCCCTTCTAGAGGACACCTCGTTACTACTCCATCGGGAGCTTCGCGCCTCGAAAGCCCGCGTTTACTGGCGTTTCTGCATGATCGGAAAGTGGCAGCCGTCTTGCCCGATCAACCCCAGCCACCGGCCGCAGGGGTCTTTGGCATCACCAGACGAGGAGCAGCAGGGTATGTGGAAGCTGATTTTTCTGAGCGTCGCGTTGGCATCGGTATTGGGGGCCAAGGCATCAGAAGCGCAGATGGGCGGGCGGCTCTCCGTCGAGCCATATATCGGCTACAACTTCTTCGGTGGCCTTCCTGAATCAGATTCGAAGATCGAACCCGACATCGCCTACGGCGGTCGTGTTGCTTATCAGCTGGCCCCTCAATGGGCTCTGTTCGGTAACTTCCAGCGCTCGACTCCCGAGTTTGTTCTGGAGACCACCGGGGTTACAGCGAGCTTCGGTGAAAGAAATGTTGATCATTGGAGTGCAGGCGTGGAGTTCTCCTATGTTCCGCGTGGTGGAGCGGAAGGGATGCTCCCGATCCTGCTGGAGGTCGGTGCCGGACAGGCTCGGTACGAGGGCGGGACGAGCGACACAGCGGTAAACCTCGGCATTGCGAGCTCGATCCAGTTTACGCCGCAGATTGCGATTCGCTACGGCGTCAACGACTACATCTCCAACTACAATGGCGGAGATGGCATCGTCAACCAGGTCACCGCGCGCGTCGGCGCCGAGATCAGCTTCTAACACTCGGCAGGTGGCTGGAAGAAGGGGCGGCTCCATTCAGGGGTCGCCCCTTCTTTTGCACGCCTCAGACCAGCTGCGCCTTCTCGACAACCTGGAGAGGCAGGTTTAGCTTTGTCCGGTTCAGTCGGAACCTCTTGCAACCGTTCGAACGGACCATGAGCGAAGCTATATCTGTGGAGAGGCCAGCGTTCGAGCGGCAGGCTGCGTCGCCCGTCGAGCCGCCGAATTCCCGGCCTCCCTACAGCAGCGCACTGCTGGCTGGACTCAGCGTCTTTCTGCTGTATGCACTGACTCTCGCCCCCACCACGGCGTTCTGGGATACGAGCGAGTACATCGCGACCGCGCACATCCTCGGCATCCCGCATCCGCCGGGTAACCCCCTCTTCGTGCTGCTCGCGCGCGCTTGGGAGCTTATCCTGGCGCCCACCGGGCTTTCCGCCGCGGTGAGGGTCAATCTCTTCTCAGCCGTCATGACGGCCGGCGCCTCGGTCTTCTGGTTCCTCATCGTTCATCGGATACTCAGCTTCTTCAGCGAGAACGAGATCTTCCGCAAGGGCGGAGCTGCCGCTTCGGTGCTCCTTTCGGCCACTGCTTTCACCGTCTGGAATCAGAGCAACGTCAACGAAAAGGTCTACACGGTCAGTCTCTTCACGATTGCTCTTTTGTCGTGGCTGGCTTTCATGTGGCGCGAGCAGGTGGACCAGCACCGCGGGCAGGCGCAGAAGAAGCACTGGCACGACGACAACATCCTCATTCTCGCGATCTTCATACTGGCGCTGTCGGTGGCAAACCACCTGATGGCGTTCCTTGCCGCGCCCGCGTTGCTGGTGCTGCTGGTGATGGTGAATCCGAAGGTGCTGAAGAACTGGCGGCTCTACGTGTTCGGTCTCGTCTTCGGAATGATCGGACTGTCGGTCCACCTCTTCCTCCCCATTCGCGCGGGTCTCGACCCCATCATCAACGAGGCGGATCCGACCTGCGCATCGTTGAGCGAAGCTGTTGTCAGCGTGCTGACTTTCGGGGCCTCCGGTTGCCAGGAGCTCTCTGCTTCGCTGGCGCGTGAGCAGTACGCCAAACCGCCGATCACCGACCGGCTCGCGCCTTTCTACGCGCAGATGCTGAACTACTTCCAGTATTTCGACTGGCAGTGGTCCCGATCGTTGATGGGAGCTCAGGGATGGCTCGCCCCCGCACGGCTTCCTTTTACTCTGCTGTTCCTGGGCCTGGGCGCTCTTGGAGCCTTCCGGCACTCGAGGCGGGACAAGGTGAGCTTCGCTTACATCGCGACGCTCTTCGCAACACTGTCGGTCGGCCTCGTGGTCTACCTCAACTTCAAGTACGGCTTTGGGCAGGTGGCGGCCTGGGGGCTCGCCTTCGAGCTGGGAGAGGTGCGTGAGCGAGACTACTTCTTCATCGTCTCTTTTTCGCTTTGGGCGCTCTGGGCCGGTATCGGCCTCACAGCGCTGTGGATGGATGCGGCAAAGCGGTTCGGGAGCGACAGGCCCTCGATCATCAAGGGAGCGCCTGTCATGGCGCTCGCATTCCTCCCCCTGCTCCTGAACTGGTCCTATGCCTCCCGCGCAGGCGATTATTCGGCGCGCGACTGGGCTTACAACCTCCTGAACTCCGTCGAGCCGTATGGCGTCCTCTTCACCAACGGCGACAACGACACATTCCCGCTCTGGTATCTGCAGGAGGTCGAGGGAATTCGGAAGGATGTGACGGTGATCGTCTGGTCCTATCTGAATACGCCCTGGTACGTAAAGCAGATCAGGCAGCTGACGACGCCGTGCACCGAGTCATCACAGGATGAGGAGGATCCTACCCGAATCATCTGCCAGCGTGAGTTCGACCCCCGAACCTCTTCGTCGGTTTTCACCAGCGGCACGTATCCGACCCGCTCGATCCTGCCGCTGACCGATGAAGACCTCGAAGCAGTGACGCGCTTCGGGTACACGCAGCTTCCGCAGGATGTGGTTTTCGAGACGCGTGGCATTCAGGTACCGCTTGCAGCGGGCACGGTGCTCCCGGCTGCGGACCAGTTCATCCTCTCGATCATCCGCAACGCCTGGGGCGATCGGCCGATATATTTCGCCATGACGACAGCTGCCCACCGCAACCTGGGCCTGGGTGATCATGTCGCGCGTCAGGGGCTCGCCTTCAGGCTGGTGACGCCTGAGGACGTAGCTGCCGAAGGGCTCCTCCCGATGCCGACCGGGGACAGCCTCTCGGAGCTGTACGGCGCTTACCTCGACGTACCGAAAACCCGAAGGCTGCTGTGGGAGGATTTCATCTACCGTGACCTTCAGAACGAGTCGCGGTGGCCTGACGATTCGACCCGTGGAATTCCGACCTACTACGGCTACGCCCACGTCGCTCTCTCGCAGGCGGAGCAGGCACTTGGGAACGCGGAAGCGGTACAGCAGAATCTGACGCGGGCAGATGAGTGGATCGCGCTGTCGGAGCGCTGATTACGAGCGAAGAACTCTCAGAAGGCATAGATGGTCATGGCGAAGCCGAAGAAACCAAAGAAGTCAGCCGGTAAGATGCACCGTCAGGTGCAGGACTCCGTGATGGCTCTTCCGTACGTGATCGAGCAGCAGAAGAAGGAGGGTAAGAAGTTCAAGGCGTTCATGCTGCGGTACATCAGCGCGCCACTGCTTCGCCTCATGAATCGAATTCTCAACGCGCGGCGCTACCGGGGGGAGGAGGGGCAGAAGCTCAAGCAGACTGAGCAGATGCGTCGGCACCTCGACCACAAGGCGGCGGCTATGAAGCACGTTCAGACTCAGCTCGACGCCGTTCAGAAGAAGAAACGGCCCAGAGGCTGATTTCATCACATCATCAAGAGCAAGGGCCGCCGAGTATCGGCGGCCCTTCTCATTGCTGCTGAGCCGGGAGTGACCTCAGGACGAGATCTGTCGGGCGACCCGCTCGCCGGCAACCTCCCGAGGAGTGGCCAGATCGCGAAATACCGTAGTCCCCTGCCCCACCGGCCACGCCTCGCGCTTCCAGAGGTCGAAGAACCCGGCTCGATCCGGGAAGCGCGTATCGCCGTCCACAGCGATGGCCAGCAGGAGGTTCTGCCGATCCGGGAAATCCGGCCCCAGGTGTGAGTACACGGCGATATTCGGGAACACCTCGGCGAACGTCCTCACCACCGACCAGAGCTGCCGACTTTCCTCTCCGCCAACGGTCCCGATAACGTTCAGGGCCGCGATCCCACGTGCAGTCAGCCGACGAGCGATTGCCTCCGCAGCTTCCTTGGTCACCAGAGAATGAGGAAGAGCCTCACGTCCGCCGTAAACATCTACATAGATCCGGTCGAATACCTCGGCGGTTCCCGAGGAGAGGTATGCGCGGCCGTCCCCGTGGACTGAGGCGATGCTCTGGTTCGGCTTCACCCCGAAGTACCGATAGGCGATCCGGGTGATCTCCGGGTCGAGCTCGACCACGGTGATCCGCGCCCGTGAATCGCGTTCGGCAATCCGGCGAGGAAGTGTATAGGCACCTCCACCAAGAAAGAGATAGCTCGATCCTGCGGGAGTAATCTGACTGAGCCAGTGCTCGGCGGCCGCGATGTAGGCGAGAGTAGGTGCCCCGCTGCGTACGAGCTGCCCCGACTCCTCCTCCCCGTTGAGATATAGCCGCCGCTCCGGCTGTCGCTCCCCGGGAAAGGCGAGGTCGGTAACCTCCAGGGTGCCGTATGGCGTGACAGCGCGAAACACCTGCGCCTGGCGGGCCGGCTGTATGCTGGGATCCTTGCTGGTCGCGGGGAGCAGAAGAAGCAGCGAGACGACCATCAGCTCGGCCGCTGCACTCCAGCGGGGAAGAACGACGAATCCCGTAAGGAGAGCCCCGACCGCGGCTCCTGCCAGAACGCCCAGGACGACAGGACCGAAACCGCCGAAGCCGCCGTCCTCGCCGCCGTCGTGCTCGAGCCAGCGCTCAGCCCATGTGAGCAAAAGCGGCAGAAGCAACCCGGCCGCGTAGCACGGGACCGCGAGCGCGAGGAGAAGAGAGCCGACTCCCCACCACGGCCCGGGGAACATCTGCTGGTAGAGTGACGAGAAAGTGGCGAACGCCCCTGCCACAGCGAAGACTGCTGCAGCTGAGACCCACCGCTCCCGCAGCCGAATTTCCTCCACAGTTGCATCGGGAGAACCGGCCCAGAGTCCGATGCCGAGCGCCAGCAGGACCGTCACTACTACGACGGTGGCGTTCACGGATCCGGAGGCAGTCTGCGCAAAAACGAGAGAAGACCCTGCGACGCCGGCAACGCCAATGGAGAGGCCGACGAGCAGTGCGCGCAGCAGAACTGAGCGCAACCAGAGGCTACTTTGGCTCGAACCGTCCATACCCTTCCCGATAGTACACGAGCGGGCGCCCCTCGCGAGCGTCCGCCTCAACGACTTCCCCACGGAGATCGTATGATCGCCAGCCTCGTGAGACTGCATCACACGACACTGCATCCAGCACAACGCCTGCTCTTCCACACAGGCAAGGACAAGCGGTGGAGTACGAGACTGAGGAAACTGCGTTCAGCGTCATCCCGCATGCTCCCGACTCACCAGTCGTGTCAGCACGGCTACGCCTGGAGCGAAATGGCCGAGGACCCGCGTGAACTCCGCCGGGTGTCCGACGCGTGACATACCGCCAGGTGCGCGGTGATCTTCAAGACCCTTCTTCTCTGGGACGTTGCCGGCGCTTCAGTACGCGCAAGAATCAGCCCTTCCACTACCGCTCCAGACACGGTGCCCGTTGCCGTAGCTGGTTGGACAAATGAGCTGCACCCGGCCGTCTGGCGGTGCGCTCCCGAACTGGCCGGCTACTTGCTCCGTTCGCGCGCGGTTCCGAAGATTCCCGAGCGTGGGTACATCTCGTATCCCCGTGGATCTCGCCCATAAATGAGATGCTCGGCCCTACGGTGAGCCGAGCGCGATGACTGGCCGAGCCAGCCTCAACTTCGACTTCTTCCAAATGCGAAGCCGAGTTCCAGCCTGGGGCTTTCCCCTACTGATTGTAACCATCGTTGCCGGGTGCGACAACGTGATCTGGGGCGGAGCGGACGTTCAGATCGTTCCGCCTCCACCACCCATCGTAGCCGCTGATCTCGAGGGTGACAGCACTGCCGTCGCCGAGCCTGGCCTGCCGACAGGTCCGCTCATCTTCCACCTGGTCGATACTGAAGGGGGTGGCTCCCAGCTGATCCCGATCGCGGAGATTGCAAGCGACGGTTTGCGTCCGGTACTCCCGCCTGGGTCGGTGGATCAGGCGACATACGAGGCGCGTTTCCGCGAGACCGTGATCCCGATCGGATCGCAGTTCGACGTGTTCCGACGTGGAGTCAGGGTCGGCACCTTTGTCGCTCAGGCGAACGGCCCCCTTACGCAGTGCGGCGTACCCACGGTCGTGGGCAACAACACGGTCGTCGCCGCAGCGGTGGACGCGTCCGAGTACCTCGCCTTCAGGCAGGGCCTGGCTCCCGAGTCTCGCGGTGATTTCGCCGCGTTGCAGGTGACGGGGCCGATTCGCACCTACTCCGCGATCGTCGCTGAGCGGCTGATTCTTCAGGCGGGGCTCCCTCGTCCGCGCAGCTGGACCGGAGCCGAGAGGAATCTGCAGCCGATCGACCCGATTTCCGGCGGGCATCCTGAGATGGCTGCGACGTATCTCGTTGGTGATAACCTCGGTATCGGTGCACCGGAGCCCGCGGGGTACAGTGTCTTCTACATCGCTGATTACGAGACGCAGCGTGGCTACATGCCCGTCTACTCCGAAGTTCGCGATTATCGCAGCACGGGGAAGGCTGCCCCACGCCTCATCGACTACGCAAACTGGGACGGGGCGGAAGGGATGGAGCTGATGATTCAGGTCTTCGGCCGCACCCAGAGCTGGTACGAGGTGGTCGGCCTCCGCAACGGCGAATGGCAGAAGGTGTGGGAAGGCGAACCCTGTACCTGAGGCTGAGCCACCAAAAGCGAACAGCCCGCCGCTAAAGCTCAGCGAAGCGGGCGGTTTCGTTTTCGGTCATCACAAGACCCATCGGGACGTCCCATGGATCCGCCGGCACAGCGGGGATTTCCTGAGCGGCAAAGAAGAGTCCGCAGCGGATCCCGCGCCAGCGGGTGTCGGAGAGAAGCCGATCGTAGTACCCAGCTCCTCGCCCCAGACGTTGCCCTTCCCGATCCCAGCCCAGTCCCGGTATGAACGCGACGTCGATCTCCTCGAGCCTTACACTTTCACAGCTGACGGACGGCTCGCGTATCCCGTAGGGGCCTTCGATCAGAAGCTCTCCCGCGGACGCCACGGCGTGCAGCGTCATCTCACGACTTTGAGGGAGGCAGCGGGGATAGGTCACCCGCAGACCGAGAGCGCGAAGCGAATCACCGATCCCGTCGGTCGCTACTTCAGCGGGCAGTGAGGCGTACAGCAGTACCGTCCGAGCCTGCTGCAACTCGGGCAGATTTAGGATACGCTCGCGGATCCTCAATGCCGCGTCCGAGCGCGTTTCCTCGCTCAGGGCCGCCAGCCGGGCCTTGAGCTCGGCCCTCAACAACGCTTTGGACGTCATCCGCCGCCAGCGAGGGCAACTGCTATCTCCGTGGCAACAGTGGTGTTGTTCCGGAGAAGGGCGACGTTGGCCTCCAACGAGCCACCCGCGGTGTTCTCGGAGAGATTCTTCAAAAGAAAGGGTGTGATTTTCTTGCCCCGTACCCCCTGCTCCTCGGCCGCGCGCAATGCCGCGGCAATGGAGTCTTCGATCGCAGCGGCATCGAGAGCATGCTCCGCTGGAATCGGAGCGCAGACAAGGAGTCCTCCAGGAACTTGCAGCTTTCGCTTCATCCCCCAGAGCTCAGCTACCTCGCCAGCACCTTGAATGCGGGCATCCACACGTAGTCCGCTGTCGCGGATATAGAAGCCGGGGAAACTGTCCGTCCTCCAGCCGAGCACTGGGATACAGAGAGTCTCCAGCATCTCCCTTGTGGCCGGCAGATCCAGAATCGACTTGGCTCCCGCGCAGACGACGATTATCTCAGTACGCTGGAGCTCGGGCAGATCTGCGGAGACGTCGAGGGGAACGCCGCGATGGACTCCGCCGATTCCACCCGTCGCGAAAACCTGGATGCCCGCAAGCCTCGCCAGAAAGGAGGTTGCCGCCACGGTCGTAGCGCCCGTCTGCTTACGGGCGGCCGCCAGAGCGAGCTCCCGGGTGGAGAGCTTCAGGACATTGTCATCCGCGGCGATGCGTCCCAGCTCGCTCTGTGAGAGGCCTATTACCGGCTCTCCGTCCAGCACGGCAATCGTCGCTGGAACCCCTCCCCCCTGCCGGACGATCTCCTCCAGCTCAAGCGCTACCTGCACGTTGCGGGGGCGGGGGAGCCCATGTGCGATGACGGTCGACTCCAGCGCCACGACCCCGGCTCCGCGGGCGAGCGCGCTCCACACCTCATCAGCGATCCGCATCGTCTTCCGCTCCAGCTGCTTCGGACACACCTCTATCCTCCGGGGACGCGGACCCGGTTGCGCGGCCGGGCGTGTCAGCACTGGACCGAAGCTGGGGATCGCCTGCAGCCCTGATACGACCGACGTACTTCACCACCTCGATCGCGATCGCCCTGAGGAACGAGGCCTCACGATCATCGAGATCGGCGCGATGGGCGAGCGAGCGGAGGGTGCGCATAACAGATTCGGTTTGGCGGCTCTTGAAGAAATCGACTGTCCAGAGAGCCCGCTCGACCTCCTCGAACGTCCTCTCCAGAAGCTGAACCGATGCCGGACTCGCCTCGCGACGCGGCGGCTTGAACTCCTGCGTCTCCCCCTGCCGCACCATCCAGAGCTCATACGCGATCACCAGGACCGCCTGCGCCAGATTCAGCGAGGCGTGGTCAGGATTGGTTGGGATGGTGATGCTGCGATGGCAGAGGTCCAGCGCCCAATTCGGAAGGCCGCTGTCCTCGCGCCCGAAGAGAATCGCTACTGACCCGGCACCGGGCTCGGCTGCGCGGGCGAGCAGCTCGGGGGCTATGTCGCGGGGTCTTCCGACATTGCGCTTCGCCCGCCGCTCCCGCGCCGTCATCGCGATGGTGAAGGTGCAGTCGGCTAGGGCGGACTCGAGCGAATCGTAGATCTCGGCGGCCGCCACGAGGTCGGCCGTGTCGTGCGCGATCCCTTCGATTCGCCAGGGATTCCACTCAACGGGGGAAACGAGACGAAGGCGACGAAGGCCGAAGTTCTTCATCGCCCGAATCGTCCCGGCGATATTTACGACATCCTGAGTCTCCCAGAGGACAAGAACCAGCCGATCCCAGGGATCGATTCCCTCGTTCAATCCCCGCGCGCGTCGTCACGCTGCGCGTTGGCGCTCTCTGCCGCGCCCCGCGCCGAGATTCGGCCGAGCAGAACGCGCGCGGCACGTACGTCGTGGCCGACGTCGATGAACAGGACTGTAAGATCGCCGACACCCCACAGAATCGCGGCGAGCACGATACCCCGGATCACCTCTGCAAAAAGCGGCAGGATGGCACTAACTCCCTCGAGTGCGATGCCGGCGATGACTTCCGCCGTGAGGGCGACGATCACGACCAGTGCGGCGATCTTGAAGAGTCGGGCTACGTACTGAAGCGCGAAGTAGGGCTCAACGTCCTCGGCGCGGATTGCGCCCGGCGCGAGGCGGTTGCGCTCGTCTCCCTCGGAGGGCTGCTGTACATACTCCCCATCGAGTCCGCGGCGGCTTGGTGGCGGTGGAAGCTCGGGCTCTATGTGATCTTCTTGCATGTCCTCTCGCTTGAGAAAAGTGGTGCTTCACCTGCCGCTAAACCTGACCATCCGGCGCTGACTAACCTCGGAGGAGTGGAGCGTCTCAGCGCGCACGTGGCTCTGCCCAGAAAAGGTCGGCGTCTGTGATACCAACGCGAAGGGCGGTGCTCCGGCTCCAGCCGAGCTGGGCAACCTGATGCACATGATGACCGTCGCTGCCCAGGGTGAACCTGGCTCCAGCCTGCTTCGCCTTGAGCAAGAACCGGTCGTGCGGTAGCTGATAACGGTTGGAGATCTCGAGAGCAACACCGGCTCGTATCGAAGCTTCGATGAAGCGGTCCTCCAACTCCTCGGTCCACCACGCCTCCACATCCTTCTCCAGGTCCGTCAGCGCGACGGGTAGAAGGGTGGAATGGGCTGCAATCTCGATCGGCATCGCAGCCACCATATCGCACAAGTTGTGAACCATGATGTCCATCAACTCATGCGGCCGGTCGGCCCACGCCGCGGGAAGCTTCTTCCACCACGGCGAGCCGAAGCTGCCGTCGGGGAGGGCAAAACCATGGTTCGAGCCGACCAGGTAGTCGCACCGCTCCAGCAGCATATCCATCACGGTCGGCGCGAACGCGTCACACCAGCACAGCTCCGCTGAGACGAGTACGTCGGCAACCTCAAGCTGGGCGAGGTAGCTCTCCAGACGCTCCTTGGTCGAGACAAACATCTTCACGTTTCTGCTCGAAACGTGATCAGCCACCCCCACCGTTACCCCGCGAGCCCTCGCGATCTCGACGAGCTTCTCGAGCGGTACGTCTCCGTCCGACATAGTGGTGTGGACGTGCAGGTCCTGCTTCCCCAGAAGCTCTGTAGACCCAGCCAAAGAAGAGCTCAACGCTCGGTGCCCTCACCGAGTGCTGTTTGCGTCAGGACGCGGTCCCGGTACTCTCGTTCGGCTTTGAGGAGCGCATCCCAACCGGATCGACCCTCCGGGCCGAGCATTCCGTTGTGCAGCCGCCGGGTCGGCCAGGGCGCCCTCTCGTCGAGTGCGGACCCCGGGTAGAGAGCCATCGTCGCTTCGACGATTGCGGTGGTGGCGCGCGCCCTGGACTCTGCATCGATGCGGGCAAGCGACACCATCGCCCGAAGCGTTCCTCGCGCGTACGCGTCTGCGAGAAAGGTCGCATACTCGCGGTTGAGCTTGCGCAGCGGCGAACGACCGGCCAGCTCCATCAACCCGCGAAGTGCCTCCGCATCATCCCTCAACCCGCGGGTAATGAGGCGGCTCGCCAGCGGTACCCACGCTCCGGTCGTATCCCCCCTCTCCAGCTGACGCTCGAGGCGGTTCAGAACCTCGGGCGTAGGAACTCCGGCGAGAGCATCGGGCGGCCGGGGAGTCGGGTTGCCGGGACGGGGAGTCTCGGCGGGCGGCTGCTGGTCGAGGTGCTCGCCGCCAATGATCACGATCGGAGTGCCGATCTGCACGTTGTGGTAAAGCCTCTGGGCGAACCGGTTCTCGAGACGGATGCAACCGTGCGAAACCCGCTGACCAAGCAGCTCAGGTCGATCGGTGCCATGGATTGCGATCTCCTCACCAAGGTAGACCGCCGCTACACCCAGCTGACCCGCGAGCTTACGGCTGGGCGAGTTCTGGGGCGGCACCGGAAGGTTCTTCTCCAGGAAGTACCAATCGGGGAGGTACCATACGGGTAGCTCCTCCTTGAACTTGGCCTGGAAGACTCCGCGCGGAGTCGAGAAGTGCCACTCCGTATCTTCACTGGCGAGGCGGAGGCCGGTGCCGGTCCCGACCGGCGCCTCCCAGATCACTACGTCGCCATCCATGAAGCGGAGCCTGTTGACGTCCAAATCGATCAGGACGTAAGCCCCGCTGGCGGTATCGACGAATACCTCCGCCGAAACGGGAAGCGACTCAACCGGACCGCTCCGCTCCTCCTGACCTGCCTCCGGCAAACCCCCTCCTGCACTCGCGCACGCCGTCATTACTGCAATGGCTCCGGTAGCCACGGCGGTCCTGATCTGCCGCGACAGCAGGGCTCTCAGCTTCGCCATCATCCCTCCATGCTCGGTCTGTACTTCAGCTTACGCGGGCTCGCTGCAATCCGCTTGCCCCTCCAGCTTCCGTCGTACACCTGGGCGCGGATATGGCACCCCACAGCCATAAAATACAAGCGGGGGAGCGACTTTGCTCCCCCGCTTCATCCTCCAGGGCGGCTGCGATCAGTGGTGAGTCGTCGCCGGCGTCTGAACCATGACGATGCCCGGATCGCGTGCAGCAAGCGAGGCCGGTGACGGCAGCATCGGGAAGGTGCTGACGAACCAGAGGTACGAGGCGCCGAAGAGGCCCAGGAAGCCGAGCGCGATACCGATCTCCGGAATCCCGAGCGGCAGGCCCTCGCCCTCATAGATCGATGGCACTGTGATCAGGAACCGCTCGAGCCAGTAGCCGATCAGGATCAGCCCAGCGAATCCTGCGAGCACTGCGGGGACCTTCTTCGGCGGCCTGGTCAGGAGGCCGAGGAAAGGGAGGACGAAGATCAGGAGAAGTACCGTGGTCGTGACGACACCATACGGCTCGGCGAACCGGCGCAGGAAGTACGGCTGCTCCCAGGGCAGCATTCCATACCAGATGACGATGTACTGCGACCAATTGAGGTACATCCAGAAGACCGAGAAGGCGAAGACGAGCTTGCCCAGGTCGTGGTAGGTGGTCTTCGTCACGTACTCCGAGATCCCCACCTTGCCCCGCAGCAGCGTCACCATGATCGCGGTCATCGCCACGCCGCTGTGGAACGCGGCCCAGAAGAAGGCGACCGGGAACATGGTGCTGAAGAAGTGCGGATCCATCGTCATCGCGAGGTCGATGCCGATCATGCCCCAGAGGAAGGCGAACATCAGCGCCATGATCACTCCCAGGAAGTTGCGGATCCGCTGAGACCTCGCGGCCTCGATCTGGACACCCTTCCAGTTTCCTGTCAGCCTGTCGAAGATCCCCCGCTTCCGGGGGCCAGTGATGCCGTAAACGTCGGGACGAAGGGTCAGGTACGCGAAATACATCGCGGCACCATAAAGCAGAATCAGCGCGATGAAATCCCGAATCACCATGTTCGACAGCGTTAGCCACCACCGCTTCTCATCGATGATCGGGTCGCCTTCGACATGGAGCCAGTGGTGGAAGTACGTCTCGGCGCCAAAGAAGACGACGGCCAGCAGGATCAGCGAAATCGGTAGGAACGCGACCCCGGCGAGGGCGAAACGCTGAATCGACCACGCCCAGTCTGCCGCGGTGAGGTGCAATGCCACGGCGAACATCACCATCCCCATCGCGATCGAGGACCAGAACAGCCAGTTGAACAGCAGCGCCTGCCAGAGCCTCTCTGTCTCGTACGAAGAGCTGGCCAGGAGCACAGCCGCCAGGCCGATCACGATCAGGGCTCCGAGGATCGCCTTCACGCCGCCGCTGAGCGCGCCGAGTGTCCGGAACGGGATCGTATCGGGGAATGGAGAGTGGTGAGACATCGTTTATTCGTTCGAGTTCGACCGCCTGCGCGATCTCAGATCGGAGTTGGGATCAACGCGCCGAGCAGGCGCGGTACCAGTCTTCGGTGTGCCGTCCTAGTGTGCGGCCGCTCCGGCGGTATCCGCTGGATTGGTCTCCGGAGCCGGCGCAGGCGGTCCTGCGATGCCCTGCGGCTGCGCAGCAGCCGGTACGGCCGCAGGTACTGCTGCCGCGGCGGGTACGCCACCGCTCTGCAGCGACCGGACGTACGAGGTCACCGCCCAGCGGTCGGTGTGGCTGATGCGAGGGCCATACGCCGGCATCAGACCTCTCCCGACTCGGACAATGGCGTAAATGTATCCATCACTGCGACCTGCAGCCGTCCCCGCCACGAGCGACGGCCCCAGCGGGAACTTGCCTGGACCAACCACCGGTCCGTTGCCCGCACCCTCGGCACCATGGCAGGCGAAGCACTGGTTCTGATAGACGACGGCACCGCGCGCGAGCACCTCCCCGGTCGGCTGGAGAGGGTTCACCAGCGTCGCGGCGGCCGAATCGAGCGCCGCCTGCGTAAAGGGCGGAAGATCATCCCCGCCACGCGGCGAAATCACCGGAACCGAGTTGACCGCGGGCAGCCGCGGGAGCTCGTACGTGTCGTACGACACCGACCGGCGCATCGTGCTGACGAACGAGCCTCGCGACATGAAATAATCGAGGTCATATCCAGCCGCATCCGTGCAACCGCCCAGCGCCATCGCCATCGCCGCAACGCCAAGCACAGATCGCCTGGTTGGGGCGGTGCGAGCCTGCTTACGCCTGATCAAGAAGGACCTCCTCTGAACCGCTTTCCGTCATGATAGTTCTGACCGCGTCGAACCGATCGGTGCCGACATGGGCGAAAACCCCAAAATGCCCGGCCGAGAACGACGGGTGATAGAGCGCCTCTTCCTTGCCCACCTTCGGAAGGCGGCTCGTGATGAAAAGACCGGCCACCGTCGAGAGTGCGCCAAGGAGAATCGTCACCTCGAAGATGATTACGCTGAATGCCGGCAGAGAAACGATTTCCTTGCCTCCGACGATCAGCGGCCAGTCGAGCGACGCCCAGATCGCGAGTGCGGCGCCGGCGGCACTGCCGGTGAAGGCGCCCATCAGCGTAAAGATGCGGACCGCGCTCTCCGGCGGCTCCAGCGCCTCCTCGAGCTCGTGGCGGGGCGTCGGCGAGTATACCGTCAGCCTGTAGCCATCATGGCGAAGGCGTCGGATCGCCTCAGTTGCCGTGTCCAGATGGGCAAAGACGCCCAGGACACCTACGGATGATCTGTTGTTCATCGATCAGTGCTCTCTTCGGTTGTCCGCTGGCTCATCGTGTCTCGATCTGCCGCTCACGATAGCCGGCGGGCATCTCGTCTACAGAAGCATGCTCGCCCGCATGCACCCCATGATGATCCCCGTGCGCCCGGAATGGCGGCGGCAGGATCTCCTTGATTTCTGCGATCGACAGCGACGGCAGGAATCGCAGGAAGAGGAGGAACCACATGAAGAACCAGCCAAAGCTGCCGAGAAGGATCGCCGCCTCGGTGTAGCTCATGTGGTAGTTCAGGAACTTCCACGGCTCGTATGAGTGCGAGAGCGACGGCACGATGATCACGAATCGTTCATACCACATCCCGATGTTCACGAAGATCGAGATGATGAAGAACGCGTTCAGGTTCAGCCGGATGTTGCGCTTCCAGAGCAGCTGCGGGATGACCGCGTTGCAGATGATCATCGACCAGCCCGCCCACCAGTACTGACCAAACACGCGATCCCAGAACACGTCACGCTCGAAGAGCTCTGCCGAGTACCAGGCCATGAAGTACTCCATGCTGTAGGCGAAGCCCACGATACATGAAGTCAGCAGCAGCAGCTTCCCCATCCGGTCGAAGTGCAGATCGGTCAGATAAGCTTCCAGCCTGAAGATCTTCCGGATCGGCACTGCAATCGTGACCACCATCGCGACGCCTGAAAGAATGGCGCCGGCGACGAAGTAGGGGGCGAAGATCGTCGTATGCCAGCCGGGAACGATCGAGACGGCGAAGTCCCAGGAAACGACTGAGTGCACCGAGAGCACCAGCGGTGTCGCAAGCGCGGCGAGGAAGAGGTAGGCGCGGGTGAAGTTCTTCCACTCGCGATCAGTACCTCTCCAGCCGAGGGAGAGCACCGTGTACACCTTCTTCCGCCATGGGACCGTCGTCGAATCGCGGGCGGCGGCGATGTCCGGGATCAACCCGATGTAGAAGAAGACCGACGAGACGGTAAGGTAGGTCGTAACGGCGAACACGTCCCACAGCAGCGGCGACCTGAAGTTCGGCCAGATCTGACGCTGACTCGGGAGCGGAAGCAGCCAGTAGAAGAACCAGGGACGCCCGATGTGGATGATCGGGAACAGCGCTGCGGTAAGAACCGCGAACACCGTCATCGCCTCTGCCAGACGGTAGATCGACTGTCTCCAGGGTGCGCGGAACAGGAAGAGAATCGCCGAGATCAGCGTTCCCGCGTGCCCGATACCGACCCAGAAGACGAAGGTCGTGATGAACGTGCCCCAGCCCGAGGGATTTGTAATTCCTGCGTAGCCAATGCCGTAGTAGACCTCGTAGAAGAACGCGACGGCTGCCATGCCGACGAGGGCGATGGAGAGGCCGAGGAGGGCGAGATAGCCCGGACCCGGCTTCGTCAGCAGCCGCATCGCGTCGCGATTTACCTGCTCGTAGCTCGCGACATCGGGATGGAAGACAGATCTGATTTCAGTGGCCATCGTGGCTTCCTATCCCTTAGTGCGCAGCAGCGGCGCCTTCGGCGCCAGCTTCCACGTGATGCCCACCGCGGGCAGGCTCATGAAGCGTAACCTTCTTCAAGTAGACGATCGACGGCTGAACGTTGATGATGTCGAGCGCCCGGTAGCCGCGGACCGAAGTCGCGGCCTGGGCCACACGGCTGGTCGGATCAGCGATGTTTCCGAAGACGAACACCTCGGTCGGGCACGTCTGCACGCACGCCGGCACGACTTCGCCGTCGCGCACGGCGCGCAACTCTCCGGCGGCACCGCGCTCCTTCTCGCGGATGCGCTGCACGCAGAAGGTGCACTTCTCCATCACGCCCTTTTCGCGCACCGCCACGTCCGGGTTGAGCTGCCAGTTCAGCGGCTCGTCGAACTTATAAGTGAACCAGTTGAAGACGCGGACCTTGTACGGGCAGTTGTTCGCGCAGTAACGCGTTCCGACGCAGCGGTTGTAGACCTGACCGTTGAGTCCGTCGGGCGTGTGATACGCGGCGTACACCGGGCAAACCGGCTCGCACGGCGCGTTTCCGCACTGCTGGCAGAGCATCGGGAGGAACCGCGTATCATCGGTTCCATGATCCCCGAGCGCCTCCTCGTTGTCCTGGGACACGCCCCAGTACCGCTCGATGCGGAGCCACGACAGCTCGCGGCCGCGCTTGACCTCGTCTGGTCCGACGACGGGAATGTTGTTCTCGGCGTAGCAGGCCGTGACGCACGCGCTGCAGCCGATGCAACGCTGAAGGTCGATCACCATCGCCCAGCGGGTGTTGCCTGGGACGTACTCGCCGTAGTTGGTCTCCGGCGGCGGATAACCGCCAGCGGGATCGGTTGTCTGCGAGCGCGGCATGAACCCGCCGGCACCACGAAGAGTCGCCATCTCCGTCTCGGAGCCCGGAATCGACGGGTGCCCCTCGGTGCTCAGCGCCATCAGCTCGGCCACGGAGATCGCCTGTGCAATCTCGCGGTCGTGCTGGACACGCACGCCCTGCTCGAAAAGGCCGGGTCCGGGGTTGTACCCCCCCTGGTCCGGCGCTCCGCTGATCCGGGATACCCGTACCCGCACGCCGTAACTGGCGAGCTGACCCGTCCGCTGATCCACGCCCGGGCCGAGCAGGACGTTCGGGTTCACACCCAGGCCTTCCGTATAGCGGCCGAAAGTGGTGTGACCGAGACCAGTCTGGATCGCGACGGTATCCCGCCGCACCCCCGGATATACGTAGGCATACGTCTCGAGCCGGCCGAAAGGTGAGGAGACCTCGAGGACATCTCCCTGCTCGATGCCCATCTCCTCAGCCGTCGCCGGGTGGATCTCGACCCACGAGCTCCATGGCACCTTGGTGACCGGATCCGGGAGCTCGAGGAGCCACGGGCGGTTTGCCTGGCGGCCGTCGTAGAACCGGTAGGACGGGTAGACGACGAGGTGGAGGTTCGCGTCCCCGTCGCCCTCGAAGGTGATCGCCTGACCCGTACCGCCGCCCTGCGTCTGAGTGGCCGGCTCGGAGGTCACCGCGGGTGTCAGGTTGGCGGCATCGCTCGAAGGCGGCGTCTGCGCGGCAGCATTGAACTGGGTAGCAGGAGGCGTCGCGGCAGGCGCCGGCGCGTGAGCGACCGCGGCACCCGTGATTCCGAACAGTGCGTCGATCGCCGCGGCGGTCTCGGCGCCGGCGGGCGTGAACATACCTCCACGCTGCAGGGCCTGCCGCCAGCCGTCTCCGCCGCCGCTGATTCCCTGCCAGCGGGTCTGCAGGTAGTCGTAGTAGGTCGTAGCTCCACCGCCGACCGTCAGCCCGAGCTGACGGCCGACGGAGAGCAGGACATCTCCCACCTGCTTGGTATTGAAGACGGGGCGCATCACCGGCTGGATCAGCTCCACGACACCCGGCCGGGGCGTGTAGTCACCCCAAGCTTCGAGGAAATGGTGATCCGGCAGATTGAGCGTCGCGAGTGAAGCAGTGTCGTCCGGGAAGGGCGAGAAGCTGACGCGAGTCGGAACCTGCTGGAATGCCTCGGCGAAGCCGAGACCGCCTGGAAGCGTGTAGACGGGGTTCGGCGCGTCGATCATCAGGACGCCGATCTGGCCGGCGCGCATCTGCTCGATGAGCGTGGTGATCTGCTGAGGCTGCGCGGGAGCGGCAGGAGCAGCTCCCGCGCGCCCGGCGTTCAGCCCATTGATCACATCGCGGAGCTCCGATGCGTTGGCCCCGGCAACCGCAGCACCCGGACCGACCGCAATGCCGTTGCCGGCCCGGAACTCCTCAACGAGGTGCTGGATGATCTCTGCCGGAAGCTCGGTCTCCTGCGCTGCCGTTGCGACGTCGACCTGACCAGCGAGCGCGCGGGCGAGCACGATCTCGGTGCCTGGACGCGGTGCAATCCACTGATCGGCGTTGAGACCAGTGAGCGGGCGATGGGGAGCGACCCAGATGAACTTGCCGCGGCGCCCCTCGCGGAAGCTGTGCATCTGCGCGAACTGCCAGGCGTACTCGACCGGTGAGCCCCACGTCTCGAGGAAGTCGGCGCCGAACGAGACGAGGACGTCCGCCTGGCTGAAGTCGAGAGCGCGAGGCTGATCTGCCCAGGTGTCGTAGACCACCCGGCGGCCGCCAACTGCGGCGACCCACTCGTTGACCAGGCTCTCCATCGAGCCGGTATAGCTCTGGGTCAGGAAAACGACGCCGGCTCCGCGACCTGCCGCCTGCTCCTCGCGAATCCGATCAGCGAGAATACGCTCAGCCGTGCCCCAGGTGGGGTTCAGCGCCTGAGCGCCCTCCTGCGAAACGGGCCCGCGGTAGCGGTCAGGATGGTAGAGACCCTGTACCGAGGACTGGCCTCGCGCGCAGAGGTTGCCACGGTTGATCGGATGCTCGGGATTCCCCTCCACCTTGGTGGCTCTGCCGGAATGCGTCTCGACGTGAATACCGCAGCCAGCCGGGCACTCCCGGCACGTGCTCGTATACCACGTCGGGACTCCCGGCAGGACCTCCTCGTTACCGATAACGTACGGGATGAGCCGCTCAACCTCGCTGGTCGAGCACCCTGCGGTCGCGACACCCGCACCACCGGCGCCCAAGACCTTGAGGAAATCCCGCCTCTTTAATCCTTCGGACATTCGATCTCCTTGAATTGCTTTATGGCTTGGGACCGCGGTTACCGGTTACCGGTTACCAGTTGCCGGTTAGCCACTGTCCGAGCCTCGACCTTCCCATATGTCCTGCTATCACTGCTCCAGATGCCGCTACCGATTATTGGTAACTGGCAATTGGTAACCTTCCTCAGTAGTGACAGACCACGCAGTCCGTCGAGGCGATCTGATTCGGGTACGTCGCCTCCACCCCGCGAATATCGTCGCCGGTCGAGGCGAGAACCCCAAGCCGCCGGACGAAGCTCGACTTCTCCTGTACGGAGGTAAGCTCGGTCTCGGAGAGCGGCAGCTCGCCTCGGTGGCAGTCGATGCACCAGCCCATCTGCAGCGAGGAGAACTGATAGACCTCCTCCATCTCCTGCACCGGCCCGTGACATGTCTGACACTGAACGCCAACGCGCACGTGCGACATGTGGGGGAACTGAACGTGGCGCGGGAGCTGGTGAATACGAACCCATGGAATCGCCTCCTGCCGCTGCCAGTAGCCGACGAGCTTCTGCGCTTCAGCGTTCCAGGTGGAGTCGCGGTCCGCAGCCGGGAAGCCAAGCGTGGCCTGCTCCGGCGGTAGCACGCCGCTGCCCGGGACGTGACACCCAACGCAAGCTGCCACAGTCGGCACACCAGCCGAAGGCGACTGGTCTGCGGTCGTGTGGCAATACATGCAGGGGATCTCGTTCTCCCCCGCGTGAACGCTGTGGTAGAAGGCGATCGGCTGCTCGGGCCCCTCGTCAGGCGACTGGGCGCCTGGTCCTCGACACGCGGCAACCGCGGTGAGTGCAAGAAGGGTCATCCCGGCGCGAGCTAGGACTCTGATCATGGCATGCGTTCAACGTTCAGACAGACTTCTACGGAACGACACCCATATAATGCTCGCCTCGCGCGGCTGCAATAGCGGGATCACCTACACAGGCTGTGGGGAAACTCCCTACAAGTGGCGGGGATTTGCAACGGTATACAATCGCAAACAGCCCCGGGACAACAACTTAGAGGAGGGCTATCTACGCAGTCGCCGATGCTCGACCATGGTGCACCGGTCCTGAACGACCCGGATGCCGGCTTCGGCCAGGCGGCGCGCAGCTCCGTCGTTCCGAATCCCGGATTGGAACCATACAGCGGCTGGACCGAGCGCGACGAGATCATCCACGTGCCGGTCGATGTCACCAGGACGGCGGAAGACCACTACGAGATCGGGCGGAGGTGCGATCGACGCAAGATCTCGCTGGACCGGCTGGCCCAGGATCTGGGTCACGTCGGGGTAGTAGACAGGTACTGGAATGATCTCGTAGCCGGCGTTCTGGAGATACTCGGGCACGTAGTAGGCGGGTTGAGCACCCTGCTGCTCGGTCTTGATACCGAGCACGGCGATCCGTTTCGCGTCACGCAGAACGCCCGCAGCCTCCACGGGATCGTTGACCAGCAGGTCCATCCAGCTATCGCTCATGTGGCAGGAGCGTCGATGGTAGCAGGTTTGATGTAGGTCCGACGATCACTCTTCGTGGAAGCGGCTGCTGGAGCTCGCCTTCTCGATGAGGAGCGGCGCCGGAGAGAAGCGAGTCCCATGCTCTCCCTCCAGGCGGCGGAGGCGCTCCAGGATCTGATTGGCTCCTGTTTGATCGACGAGCCAGAAGGGTCCTCCGCGGAAGGGGGGGAAGCCGATCCCGAAAACCGCACCGACATCGCCGTCGCGGGCACTACGGAGCACCCCGTCCTCGAGACAGCGTATTGCCTCATTGATCATCCCCAGCGAGAGGCGCTCCTGAATCTCGTGGCGCGGGACTTTGGCCGGCGCAGGAGAGCCGATAAGCCCATAGACGGACGCGTCCGGGCCTCCCTTCTCCCCACCTTCGTACTTGTAGAAGCCGCGGCCATTCTTTCGCCCCTTCCTTTCGTCAGCGAGCAGACGGGCCAGCACGCCACTCGCCTGTACACGGTCGCTGAAAGCCTCCGCCAGGATCTGACCTGACTTGGCGGCCACATCCAGTCCGACCTCGTCGTACAGCGTTATTGGCCCTACGGGGAAGCCCCACTCGACCATTGCTGCGTCGATCTCTTCCATACGGACGCCCTGCTCGAGCAGGAGCGCCGCTTCGTTCATGTATGGCCCGAGGATCCGATTGACGTAGAACCCCGGCGCATCATTGACTATGATCGGAGTCTTACCGATCCGCTTGGAGTAGGAATGACACGTCGCAGTGACCGAGGCATCGGTCTCCGGCGTCACTATGATCTCCACCAGAGGCATCTTCTCCACAGGTGAGAAGAAGTGGAGCCCGATCACGCGCTCCGGTTTCTCAGCGGCCTCCGCGATGGCGGCGATGGGTATGGTCGATGTATTCGTAGCTACGACCGCATCCTCGCCGACCGCCGCTTCGATTTCCTTCACAACTTTGTGCTTGAGGGTGAGGTCCTCGAACACCGCCTCCACTACGATGTCGGTGGAGCCGAAGCCGGTGTACTCAGCAGTTCCTTCGACCCTATCCACGAGCTGCACGACTTCATAGTCCGGTCTTCTCTTCCGCTCTGCACGCTTTCGGAGGCTGCTGTGGGCGGTGGCAAGCCCCTTCGCTACGACCTCCGGGGTGACGTCCTTCATCCGCACGCGCATGCCGCTCTCAGCCGTGACGGTGGCGATGCCCGCGCCCATGAAGCCCGCGCCTACCACCGCCACACGCTCGACGTTCGCCGCCTTCGCGGTCCTCGGGAGCATCGGGTCGTTCTTCGCAGCGGTCGATGCGAAGAAGAGATGTGTCAGGCTCTTCGACTCAGCAGTGACTGTGAGATCGCCGAAGGCTTTGGCCTCGAGCTCGAGCCCTTCGGCGAGAGGCCGATCTATCCCAGCCGCAACGACTTCGAGCAGTCTCAGGGGCGCCGGGAAAAGGCCCTGCGTCTTCTCCAGGACGCCCTGCCTGGCCTTTCGGAAGATGAAGGCACGAAGACCGGGAAGGTTTTCCATCCACTGCGGAGAACCCGTCTTCCGGCCCGCCCTGGGCTCGAGCTTCCCGTCCGCAAGCTCCAGCGCCGCCTTTCGAGAGCGCTGGCTGATGATGGCAGCGGGGACGACCTCATCCACAAGACCTGCCCGTTTTGCCCTTTTGGCTTCGAGCTGCCTGCCTGTGAGCATCAGATCGAGTGACTCGCGAAGCCCCAGCAGGCGGGGGAGGCGTTGCGTGCCCCCGGCACCAGGGATCAGGCCTAGCTGAACTTCAGGCAATCCGAGCTTTGTCTTCGAACTGTCGCTGGCGATTCGGTAGCTGCAGGCGAGTGCGATCTCCAGCCCCCCTCCCAGTGCGGCCCCGTCGATGGACGCGACGACAGGGATGGGGAGCTTCTCGAGCCGGGTGAGCAGCCCGTGCGCCGTCCGGCTGAGCTGAGCGCCATCAGCGGCGGTCTTTATTTCTCGGAGCTGGTCAACGTCGGCGCCGGCAATCCAGACCCCCGGCTTGCCTGATTCGATGACGACCGCGCGAGCTCCCGTCTTCCCGCCTTCCAGCTCGGTGATGATCTCGACCAACTCATCGACCACCTGCTTCGAGAGTACATTGACCGGCTTCTCCGGCTGGTCGATCCGCACCACCGCAACACCATCCTCGATCGCGAGCTCCACCGCCCGCTGCAACTGCTTATTGCCGGACTTAGCGCTACTCATCGGATCCCGGATCTGAATGGTGTTGTCGCTGAAACGAAGGGGCAAGCCGCTCCGTCAGGAGAGGTAGTGATGCTTTCCGGAGGCGGCACGATGCGGGCCAGCTACGACCGCGGGGCCCGGCAATTCACTTCCGGTGGGCCCCGCTCGATGACGAGGTAATCGACGACCGTCCGGACGTTTGCGACGAGCTCGGCGTTTCGGATCGCGCATCCCCATGCGCCCATTCCGTTGACGCTCCCGTATAGCAGGACGGCCCCGCCGTTCACCTCGACCCGAATCTTTCCAGGTCCGAGAATCGGCTCGGCGTCGACACGTGCCTGCACCTCTTCCCTGATCTGCACGTCATTGCTGAGATCAACGGCAGGTTCCGCCCTCCTTAGCGACGAGCAACCCGTCGTCGCCGAAAGCAGGGCCAGACATGCTGCGAAGCTCCAGTACCTCGTAGCCTTGATGATATCGCGGGCCATGTTCTGTCTGTTCGAAGTTGGCCTCCATTGAGCAAGCGGGAGGCCAGTTGGCTGTACGCCTCCCGCCCCACCTGATCATGTCTTAGCTTGGAGCGGATGAACCGCTATCTGAGCCTTACGCGAACTCACAGCTACTCCCTGCTGTTCGCGCTTCCCCTCCTCCTAATCTACGAGGTCGGGGCGGTTTACATCTCCAGGGTTGAAGGCTCCGGCCTGCGGAACGGCGCCGACGTGCTGCTCCGGATGCTGCTGTCCGTCGGTGGTCTGCAGGGAACCGCCGCCGTGACGCTTGGCGTGACCGCAACGGCCGCACTGCTGATCATCCTGGAGCGCCGGAAGAAGAAGGTCCCGCTGCGATTCGCGCCCTTCGTCGGCATGGCCGCCGAGAGCATGATGTACGCGTCCGTTCTCGGGCTGGTCGTGGGGACGGCAACGCAGTGGGTTCTGCAGGGTATGGACGCCTCGATCGCTGTTGGAGGAATGTCCTCCCTCTCGATTTCCGAGTCTCTCGTACTTTCCCTGGGGGCGGGTCTGTATGAGGAGCTGGTTTTCCGGGTCCTGCTCGTCGGCGGGCTCTACGGCGCGCTGAAAGCATCCGGGTTGAGCACCGCGCACTCCGGAATCGTTTCAGTGCTGATCTCGGCTGTAATCTTTTCGGCATTCCACTACATCGGCCCATACGGCGATCCCCTGGAGCTTGCTTCGTTCACCTTCCGATTTCTTGCGGGACTTCTCTTCAGCGTTCTCTTCCTCACCCGCGGGTTCGGCATCACTGCATGGACGCACGCGTTGTACGACGTGATGCTCGTCTTCGCACTGGCTGTGGCATGAGCGGTTTCCTCTGTGAGGCGGGAGCCGGCGGGGGCGCCCGATGAGGATCGAAGCCTCTCACCTTCCTTCGCTCTCTCACCTTCCGCACACGACCTGGTCCTATCCCCGCGAGAACGGGCCGCCGGTAGAGGTTCGGCACGCGACGCTCACGCCCCAGCTCCTCGAGCGGGAGGTGGACGTGCTGCTGAAGGGACGGGAGGAGTTTCTCGCGGAAAGGCCGGTTGCCGAAATCATCCGCGCGGTCAGCCGAGTGGCGGAGCGATTTCTGGACTCAGGTGACGAGCTTCGGAAGACTTCACTCGCTGGAATTGCACACATTGCCGGGCTCTCCTCCCCGATGGCGGCCTGCGTCCTGGACGGTATGGCTGGAGACTGGCTGGAGGAGCCGCTTTTCACGCTCCTGGAGGCAGAGTTCGGAGATCCACGGGTGCTGGACGACTTTGTCAGCACCGCTCCCGGGGCATCCCGCACTCGCGCTTTCGGCCCCGAGCTCACCTTCCACGTCTTCAGCGGCAACGTCCCCGGCGTCTCCGTCACGTCTTTGATCCGCGCTCTTCTCGTGAAGTCCGCCTCCCTCGCCAAGACAGCGGCGGGGGAGCCGGTTCTCGCCCCACTGTTCGCGCGTGCTCTGGCGGAGGAGGATGCAGGCCTGGGGAGCTGCCTCGCCGTGACGTACTGGGCAGGCGGGGACGAAGCATTGGAGGAGGTGATGCTTCGCCGAGCGTCAGCGGTGATCGCCTACGGTTCAGCGGAGACTGTGGCTTCGCTCCGCTCGCGGAGCCGAAGAGGAATACCCTTCCTCGGGTATGGTCACAGGGTCTCTCTCGGCGTCGTCGCATCGGAGGCGCTCTCCTCAGCCGACGCAGGTGAGCTCGCGGAAGCGGCGGCCAGATCTGTAGCGACCTTCGATCAGCAGGGGTGTGTGTCGCCTCATCTCTTCTATGCCGAGCGCGGCGGCGAAACTTCGCCGGAGAGATGGGCGGAGCTGGTCTCGGAAGCAATGGAGAGACTGGAGAGGGAGATCCCCCGCGGAGCCGTTTCACCCGGCGAGGCCGCGGCGATTCGGCAGGCGCGGGGCGAGGCGGAATTCGGTGAGTTGGCAGGGAAGGGCCATCGGCTTTTCTCATCCGGCCAGACTACCGCCTGGTCGGTCATCTACGATCCCGACGTCCCCTTCTCTCCATCGTGTCTGAACCGCCTCGTCCGGATCAAGCCTATTGATTCTCTGGATGAGGTGGCCGCGCTGGTTGCACCGCTGGGTGAGTTGCTTCAAACTGTTGGGGTAGCTGCCAGTCGGCCTCGCCTTGCGAAGCTGGCGGAGCAGCTGGGTCGTCTGGGCGCCAGTCGCATCGCTCCACTCGCATCGATTCCCTGGCCTCCGCCCCACTGGCACCACGATGGAAGACCGCCTCTGACAGATCTCGTCAGGTGGTGTGACATCGAGTAATGGATGGCACCCCTCTTGCTCGACCTACCCCCGTTCCTCATCACCAGATGGCCCTCTTCGGACAGGACATGACCCGAAACGGCTCCTCCGGCTCCCGGCAACGATCCTGGCGAGTTTACTCGGTTCGGGATGGTTCAAAGATCGATCGCGCAGTGGGCTCGGATGAAACACCGGTCTGCCCAACCTGTGGCGATGTGTTGGAGGCGCAGCGCGGGAGTCGACTCTCTCCCTGCCTGGTTCTGGATGCAACTGCTTACGACCTCGCCTGCCACAGCTGCATGAAGCTATGGTGTGTCGTTCGGCACACTGAGCGGTCATTGCAGCTGGTCCGTATGCGTCGTCTTGCGTCCGCGGTTCGCGCCGTGGATCAGGTCCGTAACCGGAAGCGGATGGTGAGCGCTGTCCGAGCCGCGAGCTCACAGCGTGAGCACGCTTCCACCTAAATCACAAATCGCCTGACAGATGGCTCTGCACCTGTTCCCGACCCCCGTGGAGTGCAAGAACTGCGGGACCGTTGTAGACGATCCATCGGCTGATCATTGCCCGAAATGCGGGAAGCTCCTGATGGAACGCCGCACTCCGAGCCGCCTTGCGGGTGTTGAGCGAAAGTACGAGAACCTACGTCTGCTGCTCGGGTTTGTGCGATTCATGGGACTCGCCACCGGGCTTGTCGGGCTGCTCGTTTTCATCTTCGCGGACGACTCCTTCGAGCTGACGGGCCGGCTGCTCGCGCTGCTCGGAACGGTTCTCATCGGCACCGCACTTTTCGTGGTAGCTGCCCTGATCGAGATCGTGGCGGACCTCGAGGAGAACTCCAGAGCAAGCTTCCGAATGCAGCAGACGATGGTGGAGGTGTTGCGTGGCGGAGGATCGGCGGGCTCCGGTGCCAACACCGGCCCGGCACGCGAGGTGCACGATCAGTTATAGGCTTCGAGTCGTGCACCTGGCAGGGAAAAAGAGAATATGAAGAAGGATACAGTCATGCGGGCCGGCGGGCTCGCATTTCTTTTATCAGCCACCGCGCTGACCCTCGGGAGCCAGCAGCCGGCGCAGGTACCGTTGCAGGCTGCGGCTGAGCAGATGATCGCGGGTGCAGGCGGCACCTGGGCGGTTATGGCCTGGTCGGTGAACAGCAACACGCCGCTTATCTCGATCAACGCGAACGCTCCTCTCATTCCGGCCTCCAACAACAAAGTCTTCACCGCCATCTGGGCGCTGGACGAGCTCGGCCCCGATTATCGGTTCAGCACAGATATGCTGATAACCGGTCCGATCGAGGGTGGCGTGCTGCGAGGCGACGTCGTGCTGCGAGGGTCGGGGGATCCGGCGTTCGGGTACCCGCCGCGCGCTGGCTTCCCGGAGTTCGGCGAGGAGCCGATGACGCCTCTCCGGAAGATGGCGCAACGTCTGGCGGCCGAAGGAGTTCGCGTCGTCGATGGCTCTGTAGTCGGCGACGGGACTGTCTTCGACTCGACCCTGGTAGGTCCGAGCTGGCCGAACGACACCGGTGCGGGCGCAGCGCAGTACGCTCCGCGCGTGAGCGGTCTCGCATTCCAGCGAAACATGATCTGGGTCGTTGCCGGGGGAAACGCTCCAGGCCAGCCGCTCGTGCGCCTGGACCCGGCGGTAGACGTCGTACCGCTGATCTCCAGCGTGCGTGCTGGAGGGGGGCGAGCGCTCGCGGTTCGGCGGCCGGATGAGGATACGATTCGGATCAGCGGTTCCGTGCCCGCGCGGAATACGAGCCGCTTCGGCGTTGGCGTCGCGAATCCAGCGCTGCTGGCCGCGGGAGCGCTGAAGGAGGCGCTGCGCGAGGCAGGCATCGAGGTGAGAGGTGGAGCACGGCTCGGAGCCACTCCCGAACAGGCGACGCTGATGCATCAGCACGTCTCGATGCCGCTCGGCTCGATGATGGGCTTCCTGAACCAGCACTCCGACAACTTCTACGCCGAGCACCTCTGGAAAGCCGCTGCGGCGAAGGCGATCGGGGAGGGGAGCTACCTGCTGGGAGGCCCCGCTTCGGCTCTGCACTTCATCCACAAAGCTGAGGTGCCTCCTGGTGAGATCTACCAGTTCGACGGTTCGGGGCTTTCGAACTACACGCGTCTGACGGCGAACGCGATGGTGAGGGCGCTTGTATACGCCCATGGTCAGCCCTACTCCGAGCTGTTCCACAAGTCCATGGCAATTGCCGCGGATCCGAACGGAACGATGAATCGCCTCTACCGAAACACCGCGGCTGCCGGAAACCTCCATGCGAAGACGGGATACATCAATCGAGTTCGCACTCTTTCCGGTTACGTGCAGGCGCGCAACGGCGAGCTGATCGCCTTCTCATTCCTGTATAACGGCGGCAATACCAACGGTGCGCGGAATGTCCAGGAGCAGCTGGGGGTCCTCCTCGCGGAGTATGGAGGGGCGTGAGCCTTTGAGCGCGGACCGGCCGGAAGAGAGCCTGCACAAGCGCCTGCTGACGATCATCGATCGTGGAGCGGGCGCTTCTCTTGGGGCGGATGAGTTCGAGCAGACCGCGCTCGAGATCTTCGCGCTGCAGTTCGAGATGAACCCCATCTACCGCGCGTATAGCGTAGCGCGCGGAGCGACCCCCGCTACGGTTTCGAAGAGCCTCGAGATCCCCGCTGTTCCCACTGATGCGTTCAAGTCAGCGGCTCTGGTTTGTGGCGACGAGCGCGACGCGGCGGTCCTCTTCAAAACGAGCGGAACCACGGGGGGGGAGGAGCGCCGGGGCACGCACTATCTGCTGACCACCAACCTGTACAAGGCAGCGCTTCGGGCAGGTTTCAGGCTTCACCTCATGCCTGACCGGGAGAAGATGCGATTCGCTTCGCTCGTTCCCGCTCCCGGTGACGCCCCGGAATCGTCTCTCTCCTTCATGATCGGAGATGTCATCGAACAGTTCGGCACCCCGGATAGCGTCTTCTTCGCGTCCCCAGCGGGGCTTGATACCCGTGGCTTCCTCAAGGCATCTGAGAAGGCAGCAGCGGCGGATGAAACGATGATCGTGACCGGGACCTCGTTCGCCTTCGTGCATCTCATCGACGAGATGACTGAGATGAAGGCATGGGTGAGTCTCCCCGCGGGCAGTCGAGTGATGGACACGGGGGGCTTCAAGGGGAAGACGCGCGACGTTCAGCGGGGTGAGCTGTACCGTATGATCGAGGAAAGCCTTGGAATTGGGCCCGAATACATTGTGAACGAGTTCGGGATGACCGAGATGAGCTCACAGCTCTATGCCGGCAGCGCGGGCAGTGCACCCGGGGCGGGAGAGCCTCGGGTGCATACACCCCCGCCGTGGCTCTCTACCAACGCCGTCGATCCCGAGACACTGCAACCCCTGCCGGACGGCGCAGTCGGAATCCTGCGTCATCTGGATATGGCGAACATGTACTCGGTGATGGCACTTCAGACCGCCGACCTGGGGCGCGTTACCGCTGATGGAGTGGAGATCCTGGGGCGGGCGAGCGGTGCGGAAACGCGAGGTTGTTCAGTCGCAATGGATGAGCTGCTGCAGGTACTTCGCCGTAGAAGCTGACGCTTAAGGCTGCAGGCGCTGACGCGCAGCGATCCGGGCGATGAGAACCTCCACGATGGCCAGGCTGGGCCGGCGCTGCGTCGTTCCTTCCTCGTCGGAGTAGATCCCCGTGGCCGTAGGCTGATAGCTCTCCGGGAAGAATGCGTGGCCCCACGCATCGATCTGATCCTCCGCCATCTTCGGTGGAATCCGCACCACCACCTCACCGCCTTCATCCAGCTGCTCCACCTCCAGGCCGCTGAAGAGGTTCTCCGCACGCGCCAGTGCAGCGGCTTCGCGCCGTAGTCGCAGAGTCGTCTTCACCTCGCTATCGGGAGCCTCCCAATCCGGAAGCTCGTAGTGCACATGCAGGTGCGCGCGAGCAGCCTGGGGAAGGACGAATTCCTTCGAGTCGAGCAGGTGCCTCGCGATCGACTTGAGCACTTCGGCTTCGGTATAGCCCCGGGAGTGGACGTCACGACGCAGCTTCCAGCGGAAAAGCAGCTCGGGCTCGGGCTGTATGAAGACGGCGAGATCGTACAGCGAGCCGAGCTCCTTGGTCGGAAATCCCAGGAGGCCCCGGACGAGAACGATCTCGCGGGAATCGATCTTCCGCAGCGGTCCAAACGTGCCGTCAGTGTGGCTGTAGCTGCGGTTGCGGATGGGCCGTCCCTGCCGAAGAAGCGCGAGGTGCTCCTGCATCAGGGCCAGGTTGTGAACGATCGGGTTGAGCGCCGTCAATCCTCGCGCGACCCGCTCCTCGCGGGTGAAGCGGTGATAGTCGTCGAGCCTTACGTCAGTGGTGCGATCTGCTCCGAGCAGGTTCACCACCGCATCCGCGACAGTGTTCTTTCCGCTGCCGGAGTCGCCGACGATTCCGATCACGAAAGCCCGGCTCGTCGCCGACTGATCCAGAGGAAGGTCGTCCGCTGGCCGCCAGAGATTTGGCTCAGCCGTTGGATCCGGCTGAACCTGCACGGGCTCGAGTGGCGAGGCCTCGCTCATTTACACTCGAGCCAGTTCTTACCGATCCCGCCTGCCACTGCCAGCGGAACGCGCAACTCGGCGGCACCAACCATCTGCTCTCTCACAGTCTCCAGCGTAGCCTCCGCCTCTTCTGCCGGTGCCTCGAACAGCAATTCGTCGTGAACCTGAAGCAGCATCCGCGCCGCCGTGCCGCTCTCGTTGAAAGCATTCTGGATGCGAATCATGGCGATCTTGATCAGGTCGGCTGCGGTCCCCTGAATCGGAGCGTTGGTCGCCACACGCTCCCCGAACGATCGCAAGTTGAAGTTCTTGGAGTGGATCTCCGGGATATAGCGGCGCCTCCCCGTCAGAGTCTCCACGTACCCCTTGGAACGGGCAAGCTCGACCATGGAGTCCAGATAAGACCTGACTCCCTGGAAACGCTCGAAGTACCTGTCGATGAACTCCTTGCCTTCCGCGTTGGTGACGCCCAGCTGCTGAGCCAGCGAGAACGACCCGATTCCATAGATTACCGCGAAGTTTACCGTCTTCGCCCGATCACGCATCAGGCGTGTCACCTCATCCGGCCCGACGCCGAACACCAGAGCAGCTGTCTGCCGGTGAATGTCCACGCCGGCCCTGAACGCCTCAACGAACGCTTCATCCTGAGAGTAGTGCGCCATGATTCGCAACTCGATCTGCGAATAGTCGACCGAGATGAAGACGTTGCCATCGTCGGGGACAAAGCCGCGGCGGATCTCAGCTCCCAGGTCGCTCCGGATCGGGATATTCTGGAGATTCGGGTCGGTCGAGGAGAGGCGACCGGTACTCGCGACCGTCTGATTGAATGACGTATGGAGGCGGCCGGTGGTAGGATTCACGAGCCGGGGAAGCGCGGTCACATAAGTCGACTGCAGCTTATCGAGCTGCCGGTACGACATCAACAACGTCGGAAGGGTGTGCCCCTGGGCCGCGAGCTCTTCCAGAACGCTGGCGTCGGTCGACGGACCCGTTTTGGTGCGCTTGATGATCGGCAGCTTCAGGCGCTCGAACAGGATCTCCCGGAGCTGGGGATTCGAGTTGATGTTGAAGGTGAGGCCGGCTTCCTTGTAGATGTCGGCCTCGACCATCTGAAGCTCCCCCGCCAGTCGCTTCTGAAGCTCCCGGAAGAAGGGGCCGTCGATCCTGATCCCATTCCACTCCATCTCCGCCAGTACCTCGATGAGAGGCATCTCGATGGTGCGGAAGAGGTTTTCAACCCGAATCTTCTCAAGCTCCGGGGCGAACTTCTCGTATAGACGCAGCGACAGGTCGACATCCTCGCATGCATAGTCGCGGCACTTCTCGACTTCGACCTCCGGATACGAAAGCTCCAGCTTTCCCTTCCCCAGCAGCTCGTCCAGAGTAGTCGCGCGCAAATCCAGGTACTGCAGAGCGATTGAATCGAGTGTGTGCTCGCGACGGTTCGGATCGATGAGGTAGCTCCCCACCATCGTGTCGAACCCCATCCCGTGGAGCGGCACCCCCGCACGCCGAAGCACGAGCAGGTCTGCTTTGAGATCGTGGCCGATCTTCCTGACGGCAGGGTCGGCGATCAGCTCCACGAGCGGCCGCATCTCCGGCGAGAGCAGCTCAGGCAGGTTGCGGACGGTACGATCGTCGAGAAGATCACCGTCGGCGCGACAGTGACGCAGGGGGAGGTAGAACGCCTCCTCCGGCTTCAGGGCGATCGCTATGCCGACCAGGTCGGAGCGCATCGAGTCGACGCTGGATGTCTGTGTATCGAGCCCGAAGTACCCCTGCTCCCGAGCTCGGCCAACCAGCTCGGCGACTTCCTCGACTGTGTAGAGGGCCTTGTATTCTGCGACGAGCTCGATGGCAGGCTTGGGCTCAGGCGATCCGTAGTCCCGGACGAGGGTGTGGAACTCGAGCTCGAGGAATAGCTCCTTGAGCCTTTCCCGATCAGGTGGTCCACACTCCAGGTCCCCGAGGTCCAGATTTACGGGCAGATCGGTCTGGATGGTAACGAGTGTCCTGGAGAGCCGCGCGTCATCCGCGTACTGCACGAGCGACTCACGAGCCCGCTTGTTCGAGACCTCTTCGGCCCGTGCGATGATCTGATCGATGGAGCCGAACTGCTCGATAAGCTGAATCGCAGTTTTGGGCCCGATTCCCTTCACTCCCGGAACGTTGTCCGACGAGTCCCCGATTAGCCCCAGATAGTCCGCGACATGCTGCGGCTGAACGCCCAATCTCTCGTGAGCGTTGGAGATATCGACCCATTCCTCGTCCACTGCATTCGCGCCGCCACGCCCCGGGTTCAGAAGGCAGATGCCTGGCCGGATCAGCTGGTAGAAATCCTTGTCGCCCGAGACGATGATCGCCTCCAGCCCGTCCCCGGCCGCTCTAACGGCCAACGTTCCAATGACATCGTCCGCCTCGTAGCCCTGAAGCTCGAGGATCGGGATGTTGAACGCCTTGATGATGTCGCGGACACGTGGAAGGGAGATCTCGAGCTCGGCTGGCATTTTCTCCCGAGTCGCTTTGTACTCGGGATAGATGTCGTGGCGCATCGAGCTGCCGGCATCGAAGACGACTCCGAGATACTCCGGCTTGTGCTCTTCGAGGATCTTGAGGAGAAACTTGGTAACGCCCCATGCGGCCGAGGTATTCTCACCGCGCGCGGTAAGCAGCGGCCTTGTGATCAGCGCGAAGAAAGCCCGGTATATGAGGGCGTACCCATCGATCAGGTAGAGTCGAGGGCGCCCGTTTTTTTGAGGTTGAGCCATGCGTTGCGCGCAGACCGACTGAGGGGACAGCTTCGCGGACGAGGAGAATGTAAGATCGAGGAGGTATGGGCAAAAGCAGGCCGCAGGCGCCGGTCCTGGTGGACAGAGCCTGCGGCTAGCGTCGGAACCGGTATTCTACCGGCCGAAAAACTCGACTTCTACGTCGTTGCTCTTGAGAGCATTCCCTCCGCCGCTCACCCCTATGGCAAAGACGGTATAGGTGCCCTCCAGATTCGATGGAGCGTTCAGAGTCAGGCTGTAGGTATAGATCAGCTGCGTGCCCGTTGCCGATCCCTTGAAGTCTGCGCCTGAGCCGAGGAGAACGACGCGGCCGTCACCATCCCGAGCGAACAGGTACATGCGTGAGAGTGCGGCTACGCCGGCATCCGCAACCACGCGAACGGAAGCGGGCCCCGCTGTCTCGGATGCCGTGCACCCGAAGGTGCACACCCTGCCCGGCAAGCTAATCGTCGCACCGACGACTGCTGCAAATGGGTCACTCGGAATGTTTCCGCCGCCGATGCTGGAGAAGCTGAGCGCGCGGCCGGTGCGGAATCTGAGCTGGGCAGCATCGGTTACCTCCGCGAAGATCGAGTCGACGACAGCCGTCGCTCTATCCGCATTCCCGCGAGTACCGGTCGTGAGACTGCGCACCACCTGGAGCTTTCCCTCTGCCGTTGCGCTACGTGTGAGCTTTCCGCTGAACGGCGCACCAACATTGATCGTCGTGAACGGCAGCGTCAGCCTCGGAACCCCAGCCCGGGAGAACGAGAGGGCGTAGCTCACCGAGGCAAGATCGAGATTGTCGACCACCTGCGACGACATGACCGCGTCTTCTCCGGCCACGAGCGCACTTCCGATCGTGAACGAGCTCAGACCGGGTCGAACGCGATCGACGATGACGTGGCGGTCGAGCGGAACACTTCGGTTCCCGGCTTGATCGATCGCAACGACGCGGTACGTGTAGTACCCAGCCGATGACTGCGGCAGCGGAATGACGTGTCCCAGCCGGTCCGGTCGGCAGACCCCCGCTACTTCTCCACCAGGAAGGTCGAGGGACGCCTCGATCACAGGTCCACACTGCGCCTGCGTAGCACCTGCCATCAGAGCCTGAGCCACCACTTCGAGCGGCTGCGCGTCCAGTCCGCTCCCAACATCGTTCACCCGGAGGGTAAACACATCGGGGTTGATCGATCTGCTCGGGATGCTTACCAGGCTGAGCGTCGGAGGCTCGACATCCACCCGGAACGAGAAGCCGCTTCCGCGGGAGCAGTTCTCGAGAGCGTCGCAGACGAGGAAGCCGAGGTCGTAGACCTGGCTTCCCGATGCAGCGAAGTCTCCCCCCCGCTCGACGCGCCTAGCATTTGTGAAGATCTCGTTCTGCGACGTTCCCGAAGGAGCTGCGTAGAACTGGAGATGCACTCCGCCGATGCCCTCATCCTGACGGGCCGCGGTGTAAAGCGAGGCAAAGGCAAGCTCGGCGCCGATCCACTCTCGTGGCTCCAGTGACCCGACGGCGGGGGCGCTCGCGTCGTACCCGAAGACCGGGCTGGAGAAGATGATGTCCTTCGCCTCTGATGAGTGGGCGGTGACATTGAGACGAAGCTCCGAAATCGCCTCGCCCGGAGCGAGATCAATGAACCGGGCGACGGATGGCGCCGACGACAACGACTTCTTCCACGACCTCCCGGCTCCTGCGATCTCCACATCGACTCTCACGAAAGTTACCTCTTTCGTGTAGCTGACAGGCACCGCGGAAACCACCAGGTCGCCAGTGTACCACCGCTTGCCCGCTTGATCCGTCGCCGCCCGGCCGGCAGTAATCGAGGCAAGCACAGCGTCCTGGTTGTTGAGGCGCCCCTGCCCGACAGCCACCGTAGCGAGCGGGCTCCCATCGATCCGGACCAGGCGAGCTGCGACCTCGGCGGGCCCGTTATAGACCAGCGGCTTGGACGTGGCACTGTCGACAGCGGCAGTATTGACCGGACACGTCACCAACTCGGGGACGGAATCGGCCGAGGCTGCGCGCGGAGAGAGATTGTTCGTGCAGAGCACTACACCATTGACCGTGACTTCAAGCCGCGCTGCATCGCCCCGCCGCAGCGCGAACTGCGGAGCAAAGGACCGGGACAGGTTCTGCAGGTCAGTGGGCGCTGGCTTCGTCATATCGAAACGCCGCAGCTCTATTGTCGATGGTCCGCGGCTCTCGACGCGAACGATAACGGAGCCGAAGGCTCGCGGGCTCCGCTTCGACGTCAGGAGGATACGGGCATCTCCCGCCACCCGGGCTGTGAGCAGTCCCGAGCTCGACACCCGGGCGACTAGCGTATCAGTTGATGTGAAGACGAGTTCCCTCGAAGCCGAGGCACCTACCGGCTTCAAGGTCACGCTGTCCCCGACGGTAAGTTCGAGCGGGCCGGCAGGGATGACCTCGAGAGCCGTTCCGCCGGGGGAGCTCAGGAGCAGCGAAGGATCATTGGGATCCGGAGCAGGTCCCAGGGC
>ERZ1066118.269-NODE-269-length-53812-cov-14.462470_pt1 | contig 53812 bp, 54 predicted proteins | sample MGYA00382765_ERZ1066118 | MGnify/ENA primary metagenome ERZ1066118 (study PRJEB33369, sample SAMEA5778348) | biofilm metagenome | biome: Industrial cooling water; feature: Water cooling tower basin; material: Biofilm | place: United Arab Emirates | collected...
CGATTGGTCGTCCACCAGCGCAACGCCCGGCCATCATACAATTAAAATCACTACCTTGATTGCTTCATTTGAACTACCAATAAATATTTTCATTAAAACTGTCTGTTATGGTTTTGAATCACCTTTTTGTTCGTTTCTGCGGTTGCACATAATGGGATAGAGATTGGCGTCGTTTGCCTCCTTCAATCCTATCGGTTTTCAGTCAGCAAACGACGCCAATCCCGCTTCTGGCTGTGTTTGCGCAACAGAACTGTCAATGCCCCCTATCGTTAAGCGGCGAAACCGGTCGGGTAGGCTGAGCCACGTGGGTGTAATTTTCCGTGTTTTTTGATGCTGTACGGTCGGGCAAATCCTGAGTCACGAGGAAGCCGGTAGCCGCTAACGGCTCAAATCTATTGAACCCCTTCAATTTTCCAAAACTTTTTTTGTTCCTCACGGCGAAGTCACCGCACTCCTCGCGGTCGAGCGCAGCCCCCGCACCAGCGCCCAAATCCCCAGCCAATCAAGGCCAGCCCGCCAACCACCCCCTGCGCCACGCCCCCGAACCGCTGCCGCATAGGACGGAACACACCAGCGCCACGATGCCGAGGCCAATGCCCAGGACGGCCAGCGCAATCAGCCCGGCGCTGGCGGCGGTGCGGGCAGGGTATTTTAAACGTTGAACTCAAAAAACAACTTTAACCCGCTGAAAAACAGGCAACTTTCCGACTGCTCAGGCGTTGTCCCGTTTGAAAATCGCGACGATTTCGTCGGTTTCGGTGTCGCCGTCAAAAAGCCGACGCCTTTAACCTCGACGTCGTACACGGCCACGAGGTCCCAGCCTTCGGCCCCGAGGTTGTTGAATTTATTGCGCAAATCAAGCTTGCTGACTGTGCGGCCGTAGGGGTTGAGGTTGTATTCGTAGCGCATCGCAATCAAGGATGAAGCCCGGATAGCAGTTCTTCCAATTCCCCGTCGGCGAGGTCTTCCTTCTCCGATTTATCGTAGATGGTCAGCAGGTACACGTTTTTGCCCACCACGTGAACGTGCGTAATCACCCTTGCCCCACCCGACTTGCCTTTGCCCTTGCTGCGGACAGGGAGGCGAATTTTATAGCAACTCCGACCAATGCCCTTTCCTTGCTCAGGATTTTCCCGTAGCTGCCGGGCCAGTTCCGCCAACTCCAGTTTTATGGAAGGAAATTTCCTGGCCAACCGCTTCACTTGGCGGTCAAAAAACGGGATGGTTTTGACATCAAAGTTCATCCAGCAGTTCCTGAATGGGCCTTGCCCGTAGCTTGCCTTGCTTGACGAGATTCATCTCCCGTACGGCCTCGCGAATGCCCTCCTTAATCTCCTCGATGGAAGGCTCGTCGTCCTGAAGCAGGCCCACGAGTGTTTCGCGGTCTTCCCTGGGCAATTGCTCGCGCAGAAGCGCTGCTAATTGGGGGACGGTCAGAGGAATTTTGAAGTTGAGCGTCGTTGCCATGATTGCATGCCGGTTTTCGTTAAACCAAAAATAGGTTTTGCCAGACGAGAAAGCAAAAGCGCAAGGTTCAGGCGTTGACCCGTTTGAAAATTGCTACGACTTCCCCGGTTTCGGGGCCGCCGTTGTTGGTAGTTTACAACTCCGAACCCGACTACGACGGGTTTGCAACCCATCTCCCTCACGGCGAAGTCCCCGCTCTCCTCGCGGTCGAGCGCAGCCCCCGCACCAGCGCCCAAATCCCCAGCCCCAGCAGCGCCAGCCCGCCAATCACGCCCAGCGCCACGGCCCCCGAGCCGCTGCCGCACTGGATGGTGCAGACCAGCATCGCAATGCCCACGCCAATGGCCAGCACGCTCAACACGATAAGCCCGGCGCTGGCGGCGGTGCGCTGGCCTTTGGCTGCCTTGATGCGGGCGATGGCTCCCCGGTGGTAATCCTTCACGAGCCGCTTCACCGGCGCGAAAATGCCCCGCTCTTCGGTCGCGGGCCGTTCCGACAGCGCCAGGCTGCCTTCCCGCGCCGACTGAGCGATTGCCGCCCGGACTGGCCGGGTTTCGTTTTCAAAGTAGTCAGCAGTTTGGTTGCCCACGTACACCCACAGGCCGAAGGCCGTCATACAGCCGATGGCTTCCAGGCTTTTGATGCGCCAGTAGCGTCGCCGCAACAGTTCGCGGGCGTTGGCCGGGTACACGAGCGTGGTTATGGCGAGGATGCCAATCATCGCCCACACCCAAGCGTAGGGCAGTTGAATGCGGTCGAAATACAGTTCGGCCCCGAGGATGAAGGCAATCCGGCTGTGGAAATAAAACAGCACCGGAACGATGAACAAGCGCACGAGCCAGGGATGACGGCCCGCCCAACGGGTGATGGCGTACATGGAAAGCGTTGGTTTAGGGGTTGGTTTCCAGGCAGCGGGCAGGGAACGGTTCAAACCTACGCAATTCACCCAACTTTCCAAATTCACTCTTTCAACCTGCGTCACCCCTCAACGCGTCGATGTGTTTCCGTACCAGCCAAAGCAGTTCATCTTTGTCAATGGAGGCTTCCTCCGATTTGTCGTACAGGGTCAGGAGGTAAATGAGGGTCTGACCGGCCACCCGGCGGAGCAGGTACGTGACAACCCGGAAACCACCGCTCTTGCCGCCGCCTTTGCTTTTCACCCTCAACCGGGTTTTGAACAAGCCCCCACCGAGCGCGGTGCCCGTTTCGGGGTTTGCCAGCAACGCCTCTTCCAACCGGAGCAGGTCGTCAGACAGCGAAGCGAATTTCTTTCGAAAGCGTTTGTAGTTTCGGTCGAAGGGCGGGGCAGTCCAGATTTCAATCTTCATCCAGTAATTGCCGGAGCGTTTTGGGTGGCCGACGACCGCTTTCCACCTCACCGACGTGCCGCAGGCCCTCTTCGATTTCGGCCATCACGTCCGTTGGTGCTTCTTCCACCACTTGTACAAAATCCAGCGAACGCAGAAACGAAATCAGTTTTTCGGCCCGTTCGCCCGGTTCGTATTTCAGCATGACTTCGCTCATGGGGAATTCGTTTTTCCCAAAAATACGACTTCCTGCCGAGTCCTGAAGCACCGGCGGGAAGTCAGCTTGCATTTTTGCTCCCCTACACCCCCACGTACACCCGCCCCGCCACCACCCGCACGGGGTAGGTTTCAATCGCGTAGTCCTCGCCGCTGAGGCAGGCACCGGTCTGGAGCGAAAAGGTTTTTTTGTGAAACGGGCAGGCCACTTTCGGCTCGCCCGCCTGGGAGCCAATCATGCCCCGGGCGAGCACCATCTGCTGGCGGTGCGGGCAGAGGTTCTGGGTGGCGTACCACTCGCCGCGCCGGGCGAAATGGAAAATGGCGATTTGCCGCCCTTCGATGAGGGCGCAGGCCCCGCCGTCGGCGGGCACGTCGCTCACCGCGCAGGCAAAGTGCCAGGTGAGGGGTTGGATGTCGGTGGTGGGGAGGGTGGACATGGGGAGGGTGAGAACCGAAAAATGTAAAATGAAAAATGAAAAACCGAAAAAGGCGGAAAGACACAGGAACCGAAAACCGAACGAATGGAAAAGACGGACTGCCTTTCCCTTTTTCATTTCTCAGTTTTTCATTTTTCGGTTTTTCGGTTCCTAAATCCGTTTCGGGTCACTTCCACTCCGCCGCCTGCACCTGCTCGCGCAGGGGCCGGAAGGCGACGCTGGGGTCTTTTTCGTCGGGAACGTTCACGAAGTGGGCGAAACGGCGGCGGATGGCCGGGTTTTCGACGGCCTCTTTCCACTCGCAGCGGTAGGCCCCGATGAGCCGCTCCATGTCGGCCTCCAGTTCGGCGTTGATGCCGAGCACGTCGTCGATGACCACGGCTTTGAGGTACGAAAGCCCGCCTTCGAGCTTGGCCAGCCAGGTGGCCGTGCGGGTGAGCGGCTCGGCGGTTTTGATGTAAAACATCAGGAACCGGTCGAGGTACTTCACGAGCGTTTGTTTGTCGATGTCGGCGGCCAGCAGCAGGGCGTGCTGGGGTTTGGCCCCGCCGTTGCCGCAGACGAACAGGTTCCAGCCTTTTTCGGTGGCAATCACCCCGAAATCCTTGCTCTGCGCTTCGGCGCACTCGCGCACGCAGCCCGACACGCCGCCCTTGAGCTTGTGCGGGGCGCGGATGCCCTTGTACCGCTCTTCGATTTCGATGGCGAAACTCACCGAGTCGTGCAGCCCGAAGCGGCACCAGGTGCTGCCCACGCAGCTTTTTACGGTACGCAAGGCCTTGCCGTAGGCGTGGCCGCTCTCGAACCCGGCTTGGATGAGTTCGTCCCAGATGAAGGGCAGGTCGTTGAGGTGCGCGCCGAAGAGGTCGATGCGCTGGCCGCCGGTGATTTTGGTGTACAGCCCGTATTTCTGGGCGACGGTGCCGAGGGCGATGAGTTTTTCGGGGGTGATTTCGCCGCCGGGCACGCGGGGCACCACCGAGTACGTGCCGCCTTTCTGGATGTTGGCCAGAAAACGGTCGTTGGAATCCTGGGCGACGTCGTTGCCTTTGTCGAGAATCAGGTCGTTCCAGAGGCTGGCCAGGATGGAGGCCACGGCGGGCTTGCACACCTCGCAACCGTCGCCGTGCCCGTGGGCGTCGAGCACGTCGTTGTAGGTGCGCAAGCCGTGGATTTTCACCAAATCGTAGAGTTCCTGCCGGGTGTAGTCGAAATGTTCGCAGAGCGTGTTGCGGACGTACACTCCGGCGGCTTTCATCGTACCCCCAATCAAATCCTTCACCAGCGGTACGCAGCCCCCGCAGCCGGTGCCGGCTTTGGTGCATTTTTTCATCGCGTCCATCGTGGTGACGCCGTTTTCGGAAACCTCGTGGCAAATCGCGCCTTTCGTGACGGCTTCGCAGGAGCAAATCAAGGCGTCGTCGGGCAGGCTCATCACGCCCATGCCCGCGTCTTCGCCCTTGCCGCCGCGCGCGCCGAGCATCAAATCTTCGGGGTTGGGCGGGAGCACGGTGCCGTTCTTCACGGTCTGGAGGAGCATGTTGTACTGTTCCGCGTCGCCGACGAGGATGCCGCCGAGGAGGGTCTTGCCGTCGTGGCTGACGTTCATGCGTTTGTACACGCCCTTCGCGGTGTCCTCGAACACGAGGGTGCGGCAATCGGCGGCGAAGGGGTCGCCGAAACTCGCCACGTCCACGCCGATGAGCTTGAGCTTGGTGGACATGTCGTAGGGCTTGAACTGTTTCTCGCCGCCGCAAAGCTGGGTCGCCACCACGTCGGCCATTTCGTAGCCAGGGGCCACGAGGCCGTAAATCATCTGGTGGGCCAGGGCGCATTCGCCGATGGCAAAGATGTTCGGGTCGGAGGTTTGGAGGAGGTCGTTGACCACGATGCCGCCCCGGCTGCCCACGTCGAGGCCGGAAAGTTTGGCCACTTCATCGCGGGGCTTGATGCCCGCCGAGATGACAAGCATGTCCACGTCGAGCCGGGAGCCGTCCACGAACTGCATGGCTTTGATGACGCCTTCGCCCTGGATTTCCTGGGTGTTTTTGGACAAATGAATTTTCAGACCCAGACTTTCGAGTTTGGCCTTCAGGATATCCGACCCGGCCTGGTCAATCTGCCGGGGCATCAGGCGCGGGGCGAATTCGATGACGTGGGTTTCTTCCAAACCGAGGTCGAGCAATGCCTTCGCTGCTTCCAGCCCGAGCAACCCGCCACCGATGACGGCACCCTTGCGTGCCCGCTTGGCGTGGTCGCGCATCATCTCCAAATCTTCGATGGTGCGGTACACGAACACGCCGTCTTTCTCGATGCCGGGAATGGGCGGCACGAAGGCCGCCGAGCCGGTGGCGAGCACGAGGTAATCGTAGGCCACGACGAGGCCGTGGTGCGAGCGGACGGTTTTGGCTCCCCGGTCGATGTCCACGACGGGGTCGCTCAGGTGAAGGGTGATGCCGTTCTCCTCGTACCAGGAAACGGGGGCCATCGTCAGGTCTTCGGCGGTTTTTCCGGCGAAAAACTCTGAGAGGTGAACGCGGTCGTAAGCGGGGCGGGGTTCCTCGCCGAATACGACGAGGTCGAAGCCCTCCCCGCCCGATTTGGCGAGGAGTTTTTCGCAGAACTTGTAACCCACCATGCCGTTCCCCAAAACGACAACACGGGTGTTGCTGCTGTTCATAGCCAGGAAGAAAGAAAGTTTGAACGGGTCCTACGTGTTCGAGTTTCGGGTTTAAAGTTTAGGGTTCAGGGTTTAGCGTTTCGCCGCTGCGGTCCGTCAGCTAAAGCAGACGGCAAGACGGGAAAGTCCCTTCGGGACTGAACTACAATTTGAATTTTAGCCCCAGAGGGGCTTTCCCGTCTTCCCGTCTGCTTTAGCTGACGGATGACTGAGTACTTATGCTCAAATTCAAATCGAATATCACCAAAGTGCAATTAAGCAAATTTTCTTTGGCTTTAGGCCAAATTTATACCTTCATTTTTGGTAAATCCCAATTATTAAAGAATTTTTGATTGAAAATTAGTCGTAGAAGCTGGCAAAAGAGCCTGAGTACTTTCTTCCATACTGTTTAAAAATATGAAACCAAAGTTGACCCTCGTGGGGGCTGGTCCCGGCGACGCCGAACTCATCACGCTCAAGGGCTTGAAGGCGCTGAAATCCGCCGACGTGATTCTTTACGACGCGCTGGCCAACGCCGCCCTGCTCGACCACGCCCCCGTGACCACGCCCACCGTGTACGTGGGCAAGCGGGCGGGCAAGCACGGCTACACCCAAGCGCAAATCAATGAATTGATTGTGGAATCGGCCTTCCGACACGGGCACGTGGTGCGGCTCAAGGGCGGCGACCCCTTCGTGTTCGGGCGGGCGCAGGAAGAGTTGGACCACGCCCGCGCCTTCGGCATCGAGTGCGCCGTGGTACCGGGGGTGTCGAGTTGCATCGCCGTGCCCGAATTGCAGGGCATTCCCGTCACGAGCCGGGGCGTGAGCGAGAGCTTCTGGGTCATCACGGGCACCACCAAAGACCACGCCCTCAGCCCCGACGTGGCCCTGGCGGCCCAGTCGAGCGGGACGGTGGTGATTCTGATGGGCTTGCGAAAAATTGACGAAATCGCCGCCCTCTTCGCGGCGGCAGGCAAAAGCGAGCTTCCCGTGGCCGTGATTCAGGACGGCAGCACACCCCGTGAGCGGACAATCTTCGGCACCGTGGCCGACATCGCCGACCGGGTAACTGAGGAGGCGTTGAAAAGCCCGGCGGTCATCGTGCTGGGCGAGGTGGTGCGGCTGGCACCAGGGCGGGTACAGGCGTACGGACGGGAGAAGTTAGCGGTGGTTGCCTGAACTGTGCGACGGTCACCGCATTTTTACAAAAACGCAAAAATAGAGTTTCATTTTTCCCTAAAGTCATCATAAAGTTTTGTACTTTCCCGAAAATCAGTTTTAAATTCTAAAGAAATTTCGTAAAAAGATAGAAAATTTGGCAAAATGGGTTTTAAACCATTTTGAGCATAAATGCCCAGTTCCTACATTTGAATCAAGCAATTGCCATTGAGTACCAGTACCCAGGAGACGGCCGCAACCGTCCGGCGTTCGAGGTGGGGGCTTCGAACGCCGCTCCTGACGGGATTGTCTTCGTGAAAACGGCTATCAGACAGCCCATTCCGTAATCCTAACCCAAACAAAAAACCGGAGCGACGTGGGGGCGTCGGCTCCGGCAAACGAAAGGAACACGTAGGAGTATTCACTTTTCAATCCAAAGAAAATGACTCACCTCAACAAAAGCAAGTGGGGGCTTGCTTTTGTAGGTATGCTCACTTGCGTGGGCACCGCAAAAGCGCAACTCTCGCTGACGGGGCAACTCCGCACCCGCACTGAACTCCGCGACGGCCTCGGCACGCTCCAGCCATTGGGCGCCAAAGCCGCGGCCTTCACCTCGCAACGCACCGGCCTGACCTTCGGCTACCAGTGGGACCGCCTCCGCTTCGGCGTAACGGTCCGCGATGTACGCGTCTGGGGGCAGGACGCCAGCACCATCTCCAGCGCCGACGGCAACAAGCTGTTCGTCCACGAAGCCTGGGCCGAACTCGTGCTCGCCAACCGGGCCGACACAACGCTGAACTTCAAAGCCTTCGACCACCTCTCGCTCAAAATCGGGCGGCAGGAACTCGTGTACGACGACGTGCGCCTGCTCGGCAACCTCGACTGGCTTCAGCAAGGCCGCCGCTTCGACCTGGCCTTGCTGAAGGCGGTGAAGCGGGGCTGGCAAATCGACCTGGGCGTGGCCTTCAACCAGAACACGGACGCCTTCGGCACGCGCGGCACATTCTACACGCCGGGCAACGTGCCCGCCGCCGTGGCCAACTCGAAAGGCGCCTACGTGACCATTCCAGCGGGGTTCGTGCCCACCGGCGGCAAGGGCGGTGCGCCGGCGCTGGCGGGCGTCGTCGGCACCAACGGCCAGAATCAGCAATTCAAATCGGCCCAACTGCTGTACGTTAGCCGCAAGTTCGGGCAGACGAAATTCGCCGGGTTGCTGTTCAAAGACGATTTTCAAAAGTACCGTATAGACTCCCTCGGTAGCACTGCCGCAGGCGTGGTGTACGGTCGCCGCTACGACGTATCCGGCACCCACAGCCGCGTCACCTACGGCGGGATGCTGACGGGTTTGGTAGGCAAGGCCCCCTCGAAACTGGGTAAACTGGCCTGGCAGGCTTTCGCCTATGGGCAGGGCGGCAAAAACCGCGACGGACAGGACCTGGCGGCCTACCATTACGGCGGCAACCTGATGCTCCAACGGGGCAAGTTCTCCTTCGGGCCGGGCTACGAGGTGCTGTCAGGCAACAACACCGCCAGCCCCAGCGGCCAGGACAACCGCTTCGACCCGCTCTACGGCACGCCGCACAAGCACTGGGGGTACATGGACTTTTTCTACGTCGGCACCGGCTCCCCCGTGGGCGGACTGAAAAACGCGTTTTTCAAAACGAAATACGCGCCCAATCCCAACCTCTTCCTGACCGCCGATGTCCACAATTTCGCCCTCGCCGCGCCGGTCAGAAACGGGCTGGACGTGAACGGCGGCCAACTGCCCAACCAACTCGGCACCGAAATCGACGTGCTCCTGAATTACAACCTCAGCAAATTCGTGAACGTCGAACTGGGCTACAGCTACCTTCAGGCTACCAATTCGCTCGAATACACGAAAACGGGCACGATGGACAAAACCCGCCACCGCGCCAACTGGGCCTACCTGATGCTGAACATCAAACCTGACTTTTTCGCCAAAACCGGCAAGTAACCGTTCTTCTCCTTCAAGCTTTTTTTGCCATGAATTCCTCGAACAAACCCCTCGACACGCTCAACGTGTTCCGCTTCTCAGGCGTGCAGATGCGCACGTTTCACCTCACCTGGCTGACGTTTTTCGTGTGCTTTTTCGGCTGGTTCGGCCTCGCGCCGCTCATGCCCGCCGTGCGCGCCGACCTCGGCCTGACCAAGCCCCAGGTGGGCAACATCATCATCGCCGCCGTATCGGCCACGATTTTCGCCCGGCTCGTCATCGGTCGCCTCTGCGACACCTGGGGACCGCGCAAAACCTACACCGCCCTGCTCGTGCTGGGCGCGATTCCGGTGGCGGGCGTGGGGCTGGCGCACGATTACACCACGTTCCTGCTGTTCCGCCTGGCCATCGGCGTCATCGGGGCCTCGTTCGTCATCACGCAGTTTCACACGTCGATGATGTTCGGCCCGAACGTGAAAGGCACGGCCAACGCGGTGGCAGGCGGCTGGGGCAACCTCGGCGGGGGCATCACCAACATGGTCATGCCGCTCGTCATGGCGGCCATCGTGGCGGCGGGTTACACCAAGCCCGAAGCCTGGCGGCTGGCCATGTTGCTGCCCGGTGCGCTGATGCTCGTGATGGCCGTGCTGTACTGGAAATTTACGAAAGACACCCCGGCGGGCAACTACGACGAAATCCAGCGCGAAGCCACCGTAAAATCCACCGTGCCCTTCGGCAAGGCCGTCGCCGACCTGCGGGTGTGGGCGCTGGCTCTCGCTTACGCCGCGTGCTTCGGCATGGAAATCACCTTCGACGGCGTGGCCGCGCTGTACTTCTTCGACAACTTCGGCTTGAACGAAAAAACCGCCGGCCTCTGGGCGGGCGTGTTCGGCTTCATGAACATTTTCGCCCGCGCCGTGGGCGGCATCCTCGCTGACCGCGTCGGCAGCCGCTACGGGATGCGCGGCAAAGGGTTGCTCCTCGCCGGGTTGCTCCTTCTCGAAGGCGTGGGCATCGGCCTCTTCGCCGCCTCGGGCAACCTCACACTGGCCATCGTCTCGATGCTGTCGTTCGCGATGTTCTTGAAAATGGCCAACGGCACTACCTACGCCATCGTGCCCTTCGTCAACAAAAAAGCCGTCGGCGTGGTGAGCGGCGTAGTCGGCGCGGGTGGCAACGTGGGCGGGATGCTGATGGGCTTCCTGTTCAAATCGCAGAGCATCAGCTACGCCGAGGCATTTCTGTACATCGGCGGGGCCGTGGCCGTGATTGGGCTGGCGCTGGCACTGGTGAATTTTGAGAAGGAATCGGTAGCAGAAAAAATCCTGGTCGAAGTTGCGCCTGCTCCCGTCAGCTAAAGCAGACGGCAATGCGGGAAAGTCCCTCCGGGACTGAAAAGACAGCTTGAATTTCAGCCCCGGAGGGGCTTCCCCGTCTTGCCGTCTGCTTTAGCTGACGGAGCGCGGGCGGCACCAAAGCAAGACAATGAACCCGAAAGCCACCGAACACCAAACCACCTGCTGCTACTGCGGCGTCGGCTGCGGCATCGTCGTGACCGAACACGCCAACGGACAACTCACCGTTCGCGGCGACGAAAGCCACCCGTCCAGCCAGGGCCTGCTTTGCTCCAAAGGCATGAACCTGCACTACACGGCGATGGACCGCAGCGACCGCCTGCTGCACCCGCAAATGCGGATGAACCGCTCGATGCCCCTCCAAAACGTCACCTGGGACCAGGCCCTCGACCGCACCGCCCTCATTTTCAAAAACTTTATCTCCAACCACGGCCCCGATTCGGTCGGTTTTTACGTCTCAGGCCAGTGTTTGACCGAAGAATACTACGTCGTCAACAAGCTCATCAAAGGCTTCATCGGGTCCAACAACATCGATACCAACTCCCGCCTCTGCATGAGTTCGGCGGTGGTGGGCTACAAACTCACGCTGGGCGAAGACAGCGTACCCGTCTGCTACGAAGACCTGGACGTAGCCGACTGTTTTTTCGTCGCCGGGTCCAACGCCGCCTGGGCGCACCCCATCATCTGGCGACGCGTCGAGGCCAACAAGGCCAAGAACCCCGCCGCGAAAATCATCGTCGTTGACCCGCGCCGCACCCAAACCGCCGCCGTCGCCGACCTGCATTTGCAGTTGAATCCGGGCACCGATATCGTGCTCTACAATGCCATCGGGCGGGTTTTGATTGAAAACAACTGGATTGACGCCGATTTCATCCAAAACCACACCGACGGTTTTGAAGCCTACAAAACTCAGGTGTTCCAGAAAACCGTCGAAAAAGCCGCCCACGTCTGCGGCCTCGACCCCACCGACATCACCCTCGCCGCCCGCTACATCCACGAATCCAGCGGCTTCCTCAGCCTCTGGACGATGGGCCTCAACCAGTCCGTCGTGGGCGTCAACAAAAACCTCGCGCTCATCGCCCTCAACCTCCTCACGGGCCGCATCGGCACGCCCGGCAACGGCCCCTTTTCGCTCACCGGCCAGCCCAACGCGATGGGCGGTCGCGAAGTGGGTGGCCTGGCCAACCTCCTCCCCGCCCACCGCGATTTGACCAACCCCGAACACCGCGCCGAAGTCGAAACCTTCTGGGACGCGCAGGCGAAAATCGCCCCCAAACCCGGCCTCACCGCCACCGAAATGTTCGACGCGCTCCACGACGGGCGGATGAAGGCGATTTGGATTATCTGCACCAACCCGCTCGTGAGCATGCCCGACGCCGCACTCATCGAAGCGGCGCTAAAAAAAGCCCGCTTCGTGGTCGTGCAGGACGTGTCCAACCGCTCCGACACGCTGGCTTTCGCCGACGTGGTGTTGCCCGCCGCCACCTGGCTGGAGAAAACCGGCACCATGACCAACTCCGAGCGCCGCGTCACGCTCCTCCCGAAGGTGCTCGACGCCCCCGGTGAGGCGCTTTCCGACGTGGAAATTCTGCTTCGTTTTGCCAAAAAAATGGGCTTCGGCAAGTGGTTCGACTACGCCGACGAATCCGCCATCTACGCCGAACACGCCGCCCTGACAGAGGGCACGAATTGCGACGTGTCGGGGGTGAGTTATGAAGTTCTTCGGGAAAATCGAAGCGTGCAGTGGCCTTACCCGAAAAACCCTATCCCAACCTTTCCCCTGCTGGGAAGGGCTTTAGCTCCCCTTTCAGCAGGAGAGGGGCGGGGGGGTGAGGTTCCGCGTGGCACCAAGCGCCTCTTCACCAACCACCGCTTTTTCACCGCCAACGGCCACGCCAAACTGCACCCCGTCCCCGACGAAAACCCTTCCGAGCCGCTGGACGACGATTTCCCGCTCATCCTCACCACGGGCCGCATTCGCGACCAGTGGCACACGATGACCCGCTCCGGCAAGGTCGCCAAACTGCGCCAGCACATCGCCGAACCCTTCCTCGAACTCCACCCCGCCGACGCGGCGGAGCGCGGGATTTCGGAAAATCAGTTGGTTGAAATCGAGAGCCGCCGGGGCATGGCGCGGGTCAAAGCCAAACTCATGCCCGACGTGAAGCAAGGCGTCTGCTTCCTGCCCATGCACTTCGGGCGGGTGGGCAACGATGCGAACGGCCGCGCCAACAACCTCACCAACTCCCTCGTGGACCCGCGCTCGAAGGAGCCGGATTTCAAATTCACCGCCGTGCAGGTGCGGGTGTACGAAAAACCCGTCGAACGCATCATCGTCGTCGGCGCGGGCAGCGGCGGCCTCGGCTTCGTGCAGAGCTACCGCCAGCGCAATCAACGCGACGAAATCCACGTGTTCTCGCAGGAAATCTACCCCTTCTACAACCGCGTCCTCCTGCCCGATTACATCAGCGGCGCGCAGACCTGGGAACAACTCGTCAAACTCCGCGAAGACCAGTTCGCCGCCCTCGACATCCGCGTCCACAAGGGCGTCGGCATCGCGCACATCGACCGCCAACACCGCGTCGTGACCGACACCAACGGCGACGAGCACGCCTACGACCGGCTCATCCTGGCCACGGGCAGCCGGGCCTTCATGCCGCCGAATTTTCCGAAACTCCCCGGCCTGTTCAACATGCGCAGCCGCCTCGACGCCGATTCGCTGCTGCCGTTTCTCACCAACACCCTGACAGCGGTCGAAGACCCTGTCAGCGGTGTTGGTGCAACGGCGTCCGGCTCCCAACCCCGAACCGCTGACAGGGTCTTTGACCGCTGTCAGGGTTCGAGCGCCGTCATCATCGGCGGCGGGCTGCTCGGCATCGAACTGGCCGGGTCGCTGCGGCACATGGGCGTGCGGGTCACGATTGTCCAGAAAATCAGCCGGTTCATGGACCGCCAGCTCGACCCCCTCGGCAGCGAAATTCTCCGCCAGGAACTCGCCGACCGGGGCTGCGACCTGTTTTTCAACGACGAAGTCGTGCATTTCTACGGCAACGAACGCGTGGAGGGCGTCCGGCTGGCCTCGGGCCGCAAAATCGCCTGCAACGTCGTCGTGGCGGCCATCGGCACCGTGCCCAGCACCGACCTCGCCCGCGCGGCGGGCCTCGAATGCGCCAGGGGCGTGGTCGTGAACGATTTCCTGCAAACGTCGGACGAGCGCATCTTCGCCCTCGGCGAAATCGCCCAGTGGCGGGGCCAGATGTGGGGCATCACCGCCGCCGCCGAGCAGCAGGCCGACGTGGCCGCCCGCTTCATCGTCGGCGACGGTGCCCTGCCCTACGCGGGCAGCCTCTCGATGAACATCCTCAAAATGGAGGGCCTCCACCTCGTCTCCCTCGGCCTGCCCGAAGCGCCCCCCCGTGTCCACGGCGGCGACGACCCCGCCTACGAAGAAATCCTGTTCATGGACAAGGCCAAACGCTACTACAAAAAGTGCATCGTGCACCGCGACAAGCTCGTGGGGGCCATCCTCATCGGCGACAAAACGGAGTTTCAGGAATTCAAAGACCTCATCGCCAACGGCCTCGAACTCTCCGACAAGCGCCTCGAACTGCTCCGCAGCGGTAAAAAAGCCGACCCCGTGCAGGGCAAGCTCGTGTGCTCCTGCAACAACGTCGGCCAGGGCAACCTCGAAGCCGCCATCGCCTCGGGCTGCACGGAGTTTTCCAAGCTCTGCCAAACCACGGGAGCGGGAACGGGTTGCGGCTCCTGCCGACCGGAGGTGCGGGGGATTTTGGAGAAGAAGCTGAGGGTTGGGGAGGTTGTGGGGGTTTGAGGAAATTTTGTAGGTTTGGGATAATTCTCTAATCCTGCAAACCATGGAATCGCTTCAAGAGCAAGCCTTCAGAAGGTCCCAAGGTAATTTCACTCGCGAAGAACTTGACGAAGGGTGGAAGAGGTGTGAATGTGGTAGTCCAATCAAAAACGTAGAGCGACACAAGAGGAGATGCCCCTTGCTTTTAAAGAACAAGGCTACCAGAGTTCCTACCCCTGCACAGCCGTTAATCAATCCCGTCAAGCCTTCACCGAGACCATTCGACAACAATTATTATCGCAGGCTAAAGGGGAGTGGTAATAATTATTTGACGAGACAGCCACGTCCAGAAAACCCTCTTGATTAATCACTTTTTTTAACTTCAAAAAACATGAATCAAAAGCAACGGAAGCTCCTTGAAGATATTTCGGCTCGTCTTTCCATCATTCATGAGCAGTTAGAAAATATGTGTGAAGAAGAACAAAGTAAATATGATAATTTACCGGAATCTCTTCAATCCAGTTCAAAAGCTGATGAGTATGAAGAGGCAATAAACAATTTGACTGAGGCTGCGGAAGCAGTTCAAGCAGCAATTGATGCAGTTGATTTAATTTGAAAGTTATGAAAACGCTCCTCGAATTAGACGTTACGCCGGAAGAAATGGCAGCCGTCACGGACGTGTTGCGGAGCATGAACATTACGTTTCGCAGCCAAACCGAGTCGGAAGCCTTCACGCCGGGCGGGTCGGAGGCCGAAATCCGCGAGGCGGTGCAAACGCTGAAAACCCGCTGGGATGACCGCTGGGCCACGTTTGAGGACTTTCGGCAGGAGGCCTGGGGAGGCCGCTGAACAGGTTCTGCCACCGATTCGTTAGCTTTGTCAAAATCATTCTCCTGATTATGAGCCAGCTTGAAATTGCGACGTACGAATTGCTCAAGGCCAAACTGGGCGAGCAGGAAGCAAAAACGCTGCTGGAATTTCTCACGGAACAAATCCGTGAACGCAGCAACGCGCAACGGGAAGGCTTCGTTTCAAAAGACGAAATGAAAAAAATCGAGGCGGACATTCGCAAGGAAGACACCCGAATCGAAATTTTAATCAAACAGGAAACCGCCAAACTGGAAAACCGCCTGGTCACGCTCGAAACCCGGCTGGATGCCAAAATAGACACCCGCTCCGCCGAGTTGGAAAGCCGGGTGACGCGACAAATCTTCTTCGCCAATCTGGTCCAATTGCTGGCTACGCTGGGCGGCTTGATTGCGATTTTGAAATTCATGCTCGATAAGTAATGCAGCCGTGAAATCATTTTTTCTTCTCCTCTTCCTCACCACCCTTTGCCCATTCTCCCACGCGCAAACCAAGCGCTTCATCAACCCACCCGGTCAAACGCCGCCCGGCTACAGCCACGCCGTGGAAGTAACCGGCGGGCGCACGGTGTACGTATCCGGGCAGGTGGCGATGGACGCCAACGGCGCGGTGGTGGGCCAGAACGACTTCCGGGCGCAGGTGAAGCAGGTGTTTGAAAACCTCAAAACCGTCCTCGCCGCCAGCGGCGCCACCCTCGACGACGTGGTGAAATTCACCTACTACGTCGTCGGGCACGACGCCGAAAAACTCCGCACTATCCGCGAAGTCCGCGACGGGTACCTCAAGCCGACCAACCGCCCCGCCAGCACCCTCGTCGGCGTTCAGGCGCTGTTCCGACCGGAGTTTCTGGTGGAAGTTGACGCGGTGGCGGTGGTAAGTCGGTAGGCTCAGGCGAGGATTTCGAGAAACTGGGCCATCGTCACAATCCGCGTTGCGCCGACGGTTTGCAAAACCAGTAAATCCGGGTCGCCCGTCACCAAATACCCGGCCTCCGCTTCCGCCGAAAGCGCCAGCAGGTAGTTGTCGCTGGGGTCGCGGCTCAGGACGGGAGGCGGTTGTTGAATCGTGACGTGGTGCAGCCGGGGCAGAATTAGGCGGAGAAACCGGTTGTACTGGTGAGCAAGGATGTATTTTTTGAATTTCGGACGGTTGATGACCCGACGGTATTCTGCCACGAGTTCGTCGGAGTAGAAAATGGCCAAGTCCGAACGCAGGAGCAGCGAGTACAGCCGACGCCGCGAACGCTGGTTGATGCTGGCACTGATGTACCAGTTGGTGTCAAAGACGACGCGCCGGTTTTCCATAGCGCACCGCCCGAACTTCGTTCATGACCTCCTCATCCGAAACGTCCACGTCGGGCAACTCGCGGTCGAGGGCCTCGAATTGCTGCGTGAAGAGTTTGTCGTTCAGCAGTTTGACGATTTTGGTTTGCTGGGTTTTCGGAAACGACTCGAACAACGCCAGAAACTCGGTCTGGGAAACGCGCCTCGCGGTGGACATGGGGAGAAACGGTTGAATACCAAGCGAAGATAGCGTTTTTGCCCGATGGAAGTTGGGCGGCGTTTAAAAACAAAAAACCGCCCAGCCGCCCCAAAGTGGGGCAAGCCGGGCGGTGGGTGAATCACGAAACGCTCAGGCTCGGGTCAGTCGGCTCATTGCTTGGTGACCACGAGGCGGCTGGTTTGCACCTGGGTGCGGAGTTCGAAGGTTTCCGTGTGGCGGTCTTTGCCGTTCGTGATGACGAACGTGTAGGTGCCGTCTTCCAGCCCCGACAGGTCGAAGCGGCGGGCGTAGCGGGGGGCGTTGGCCTGGGCCGCGTCGCGGAACAGGTAGTTGGCCCGGTCGTCGAGGATGTCCACCTGCACGCGGTCCTTGCCGGGATTCTCGAAACGCACGTCGAAGTTGAGCGTTTCGCCCACGCGGGTCACGCGGGGTTTCAGGGGATTCGCCGAAGCCACGACGGGGGCCTGCGTAGCCGACTGGGCCGTAGCCGAGGTCGTGCCAGCGAGGGTCAAAGCTGCCGAAGCCGAGAGGGCCACGAGCAGGGTTTTAACGGAGATGAAATTCGTTTTCATGGGAAGAAAGAAAAGTACTGTTGAACGATTACTTTTGAAAAAATACAATCGCTCGTGATTCACGTGTTGTCCGAGTTGACGATGCAAATGTATCGCCATGATTCTAACTGTCTGTTAACGAATCATTAAAATTTTTAGGTTTCGTTAAAAGTTCTTTACAGGGTGCCACGGTTTTCGCGGAATTTTCCTAAAAATGAGTGATTTTTCATATACGACGAGTCGGGTCGATTTTAGGCGTTCTGCAAAATGTGAAACCGAACCTGAAAATCGTCTAACGTTTCCCGAGGCAGCTACTCCCCACTTTACCCATGCGCGACTACTACACCGTAAAACTCAACCTCCCCGGCGGCCTCGTTTCGCCGGGGGCTTTGCAGCAGGCGCTCACGGCGGCCCACGCAGCGGGCGTGCGGCAGGTACGCTTCGGCAACCGGCAACAACTGCTCCTGACCGTCCACGGAGAGCACCTGCGCCAACTCCAGCGCGACCTCGACGGCACTGGTTTTTTCTACGAAATCAACGCGGACCAGTTTCCGAACCTGATCAGCTCGTACTGCGCCGAAGAGGTGTTCGTCACCCGCACGTGGCTGAGCGAAAGCACGTACCAGGACGTGCTCGAAGGCTTCCAGGCCGCTGACTTTCGCCCCCGGCTCAAAATCAACGTGTCGGACAACCGGCAAAGCTTCACGCCGTTTTTCACCGGCAACCTCAATTTCATCGCCTCCAAGCGGGAGCATTTCTGGTTTTTGTACGTGCGCCCGAAGCAGTCGAACCAGATGTTCCGCTGGCCGGTGCTGGTGTTCACCAACGAAATTCCCCGCCTGAGCCGGGCTATTGAAAGTGCCATGCTCGACGGGGGACTGCGCGAAGAGTCGGCGCTGGTGGAGGCCGTGACCAGCAAGCAGGCATTCGTCACCGAACCCATCCGCGACGAGCTTTCGCTGCCCCGCTTCATGCTGCCATACTACGAGGGCTTTAACCGCTACGGCACCAAAACCTGGCTGGGCATTTACCGCCGTGACGAGCAGTTTTCGGTGAAATTTCTACTGGAAATCTGCCGGTTGTGCCAGCAAACGAAAATCGGTCAGCTTTGCGTGACGCCCTGGAAATCACTGATTGTCAAAAACATCGACGAAGCCGACCGCGACCAGTGGAGTCGGGTGCTGGGCCGCCACAACGTTAACGTGCGCCACGCCGCCAACGAACTTTGCTGGCAAACCGAAGACGGCACCGACGAAGGCGCGGCCCTCAAGCAGCGCGTGCTGCGGCACTTCGGCGACCGCGACACGCGCACCTTCGGCCTGTGTTTCGGCATCCAGACGCGGCCCAAGTCGGAGGTGTTCGGCTCGGTGCTCGTGCGCAAGCGGCCCCTGCTGAAACTCGGTTCGCTGGCCCTGCTGAGCCAGTACGACATTTTGTTCACCGAAGATTTCAACCCCAACTCGCGGCGGTACTTCACCTTCGCCACGGGCCTGTGGCGGATGCACGTGCCGGGGCAACTGGAGCGGCTGTGCCGGAAGTTTTCCGCCCAGAAATGGGCCGAAGTGCGCGAGGAGGCCGTGCCGGAAGTCGTTGAAACGACTGTTTTTTCGGAAGAAAAGCCCCCACGCCTGATCCACGAATGCCCGCACTGCCTGACGGTGTACGACCCGGAATTCGGTGACGAACGGAACGGCATCGCGCCGGGCGTGGCCTTCGCGGATTTGCCGCAACGCTACGTTTGCCCGACCTGCGAAGCGCCGAAGGCGGATTTTCGGGGGGTGGAACGGGCGGCGATGATGGTGTGAGCGTTTCCACCCACCCACCCGCGTCCCGTCAGCTAAAGCAGACGGCAAGTGGGCGGAAAGTCCCTCTGGGACTAAAATTCATTCTCTGAGTCCTGAAGGGACTTTCCCGTCTTGCCGTCTGCTTTAGCTGACGGGCGCGGGGCGCGGCGGCGAGTTTGTTCTTGTGAAAATTCCTGCCATCCGTCCAAAAAGTAAAATCCCGTACCTTTGCCCAAGCCGCGCCCCCCGAAAGGCGCGGTTTTTCGTTTGAACATCATGGCCAAACCTGACCAGCAACTCCTCGTTATCGGCAAAGGCGGCGACGACAAAACCCTGAGCAAAAACCAGAAGGCCTTCAACCGCTACGTGAAGCGCATCCAAACCCTGGAGCGGGACATCGAAAACTACCGGCACTGGAAGGGCATCGCCCACGAACGCGCCCAGCGCGAACTCGTGCCCCTCGAAAATGCCCTGGCCGACAAGCGGGTGCTGCTGGTGAAACTCCTCGACCGCCAGCACGAAGCCAAATTCTTCCGGGCCGCCGAGCGCAAGCGCCTCGCCAGCCTGATTCTCGACCAGTGCTACTCCCTCATCGAACAATTCGGGCGGGAGGACGTGAAGCCGATTTTCGAAAAGCACCAGGGCCAAAGTTTTGAGGAAGCGGACGCCGAGGCCAACGCTGAAATCGGCCAAACGATGAAAGACGTGTTCGCCCAGATGTACGGCATCGACCTGGACGACGACGTGGACGTGTCGTCGCCGGAAAAATTCCAGGCGTACCTGGCCGAAAAACTGGCCGAACGGCAGGCCCAGGCCGAACAAGCCCAGCGCGAGACCAACGAACGCCGGGCCAGCCGGAAGAAAACGCCCAGGCAACAGGCCGCCGAAGAGCGCCGCCAACAGGAGGAAAAACACCTCAGCCTGGCCGTGCGCAAGATTTACATGGATTTGGTGAAAACCTTCCACCCCGACCGCGAACCCGACGAAGCCGAGCGTCAGCGCAAAACCGAAATCATGCAGCGCGTGACGGAGGCGTATAACGCCGACAACCTCTTCGAACTGCTCAAACTGCAACTCGAATTCAACCGCGTGGACGCCGACCACCTCGAAACCCTCGCCGACGAGCAACTCAAGGCTTACAACAAACTGCTCAAAAGCCGGGTGGATGAGTTGGAAAACGAATTCTTTCAATTGCGCGGCGGCATGGGTTTCGGCCCCGGCAGTTTTGAACTCCGCTTCGTCGGGCCACCGGCCCAGATGGACTGGGCCTTCAGCAATGCCGTGAAGGAACTGAAAAGCGCCATCCGCCAACTCGACGCCGACCTGCGCCGCCTCGAAGACCCGGTCCAACTGCGGGAATTTTTGAAGGAATGGGGGAAAATGCAACGCCGCCGCAAAGCAACGGTTGAGTTTTTCTGAAAACGGCCCTCAGCCGATTTGAAGAACCTCCGCGTTTTTTTTCAAAAACACGAACCCCTCCCCCACCCGCTTGCCCAGCAGCGCCGCCCCCACCGGCGACTGGGCCGATACGGCGATGACCTCCTGCCCGTCCACCGCCAGCCTGCCCGCGCTGACGGCCAGCACGAACCAGCCCGCCGAGGTGCGCACGAGCGAACCGGGCACGACGCGGTCGGCGGGCGGGACGTCGGCGAGGCGGTCGAGGAGTTGGCGCTCCTGCCGGGCGGTTTCGTACTGCCGGGCGTGCATGTCGCGGTCGAGTTGACCCATGGCGCGGGCGGTTTCGTACTTGTCGCCCGCCGAGCTTTTGCCTTCCTCGTTGGCCGACGCCTGCGCGGCCTGCATGGCGGCGTGGGCAGTGTGCATCCGCTCGTCGAGGAGGGTTTTGAGGGCGGCGAAGACGGCGGGGCGGAAATTGGGGGGCATGGTTTCGTCAAAGAGTGGTCACCGTACGCACGACCGGCACGTTGGCATCCACGGGCGGCATGGTCACGAAAAGTTTCAGCAGCGGGCTGTTCACGTAAAAATTACTCCGACCGATTTTCTGCTTTTGGAGAAACCCGTTTTCAACCAATAAATCCAAGTATCGGGTGGCGGTCAGGCGGGTCACGCCCAGTTCGCTGACCAGAAAATCGATTTTCGTGTACGGGTGCCTGAACAGGTTGTTCAGCAAATCCTGGCTATAAAGTTTGGGCAAGTCGCGGCGCAGGCGGTGTTTGTAGTCCTGCATCAGGCTGCGGATTTGCCCGACGAGTTCGATGGTCTGGCGGGCGGTTTGTTCCACGGCGTCGAGCATGTACAGCGTCCAGGCTTCCCAGGCGTCTTCCTCGCGCACGGCCTGCAGCAGCCGATAGTAATCGGCCTTGTGCTGAATGATGTAGCGGCTCAGGTACAAAATGGGTGCGCCGAGCAGCCCCTGCATGACCAAATACAAGATGTTCAGAATCCGACCCGTGCGCCCGTTGCCGTCGTAGAATGGATGGATGCTCTCGAACTGGTAGTGGATGAGCGCCATTTTTACGAGCGGGTCGGCATCGTAAAATTCTTCGTCGTTGATGAACCGCTCCAGGTTGTCCATCAATGCCCGGATTTCGCCGGGGTGTTGCGGGGGCATGTACACCACCTGCCCGGTTTGCTGGTTGACGAGGGCCGTACCTGGCAGTTTCCGAAAACCTGCTTCGTTTTGTTCCAGTTCCCACTGAATGACCAGGATGTGGTTGACCGTCAGTACGTTTTGCTCCTTCACCAGCGCGAACCCTTTCCGCAAAGCGGCAGCGTAGTGCTGTACTTCTTTCGTGGCTGGTCCGACGGCTAAACTCTCGAACAGCTCGGCCCGGAACAGTTCGTCGTGGGTGGTGATGATGTTTTCCACCGCCGAACTGTCTTTGGCCTCTTGCAACGAGAGCGTGTTGATGAGGATGGATTCGTTGGAAATCGTCGCGGCAACACCCTTCAATTCGGCCAGAAATCGGTGCGCCTGTGCGGCCTTGCGCAACACGGTTCGGGTTTCAATTGGCTGGATTGGAGAAAGGAAGGGAAGCATCGGCGCGGTTCAGAAGCCGACGAATATGTATAGATTTTTCGATTTTCTAGACATATCAGTTGAAATATGTGCAAGCACTAATCAAAATCTATACATATTCTTCCCTACTTCTTCACCAACCCCTCCGTCAACTCATTCAGCCGCCTTACCTTCTCCGTAAAATCGCCTTTGATGCGCTCCCGCACGGCGGTCAGGTTTTCCAGCGTTTCCTGAATCGAATCCGGAATCACGTCCGTCAGGAATTCGCGCAGGCGCTTGGCCACGGTGGGCGATTTGCCGTTCGTTGAAATGGCGATTTTCAAATCGCCTTTCTGCACGATGCTGCCGAGGTAAAAATCGCAGAGGGCGGGCGTATCGGCCACGTTGGTCAGGATGCGCCGCTCGCCGGTCACACGCTTGATGCGCTCGTGGAGTGCCGGGTCGTCGGTGGCGAGGACGACCAGGTCTTTTTCGTCTAAATCCGAAAATTCAAACTTCCGCTCCGCGAGCGTGACGGTCGGGTGGGCGGCGGCGAGCGTTCGCAAATCGTCCAAAAACCGCTCGGCCACGACCGTCACGCGGGCGGCGGGGCTGTTGGCGAGCAGGGCGCTGAGTTTTTCCAGCCCCACGTTGCCCCCGCCGACGAGCAGCACGTCGAGGGTTTCGAGTTTGAGGAAAACGGGGAAGAGGCGGTTCAAGGGGACTTGGCAGTTGGCAGTGAGCAGTTGGCAATCAAAAGTACGGGGTACGGCGGGACGAAAATCGCTACCTTTGCCGGAAAATTGTCTGAACCGCGATTGGCCGGGATTTTAGGATTTTCAGGATGAAAGACGAAAATCATTTTTCTCAATCTAGTCCATCCTAAAATCCCGGCCAATCGCGGTTCAGACAAAAATTCCAACTGAAATGCCCGGAACCGAACTATTCGGCGCGGAAGAGCGCCAGGAAATCAACGACGTGCTGGAAACCGGCATCCTGTTTCGTTACAACCACGACGCCCAGCGCCGGGGCATCTGGAAAGCCCGCGAGTTTGAGGCGGAGGTCTGCAAGGTAGTGGGGGCGAAATACGCCCACGCCGTGAGCAGCGGTTCCACCGCCGCCCAGTGCGCGATGGTCGCCGCCGGGGTGGGTGCGGGCGACGAGGTGATCGTGCCGCCCTTCACGTACATCGCCACCATCGAGGCCGTGCTGTTGGTGGGCGCGCTGCCCGTCTTCGCCGAAATCGACGAAACGCTGTGCCTGAGCGCCGAGGGCATTCGCCAGGCGATTACGCCCCGCACGAAGGCCGTGTGCCTGGTTCACATGTGCGGGCAAATGGCCGACATGGACGCCATCATGGCCGTGGTTCGTGAACACAACCTCGTGCTGGTCGAAGACGCCGGGCAGGCCATGGGCGCGCGCTACCGGGGCGTTTCGACGGGCCTCTGGGGCAAAACCGGCGCGTATTCCTACGATTTTTTCAAAATCGCCACGGCGGGCGAAGGCGGCGTGATGGTCACCAACGACGAAACCGCCTACAAACTGGCCGACTCCTACGCCGACCACGGCCACGACCACGTCGGCAGCAACCGGGGCATGGAGCAGCACCCCATCATCGGCTTCAACTACCGGATTTCGGAATTGCACGCCGCCGTGGGCCTGGCCCAGACGCGGCGTGTGCCCCAGATTATCGAGAAAAACAACAGCCACAAGCGCCGCCTGATGAAACTGCTGCGCCAGGTGCCCGGGGTGGACTTCGCCCGGATTCCCGACCCCGACGGCGATTCGGCGACGTTCCTCAACCTGCTGCTGCCCGACACCGAAACGGCCAAGCGGACGGTGGAGGAGTTGAACGCGGCGGGCGTGGGCGGTTTCAACTACTGGTTCACGAACATGTACCACTTCATCAACCAGTGGGACCACATCAAGGAGATGCGCACGGCCAGCAAACTGCCCATCGAAGTGCTCGGTGCGCCGCAGGACTACGCCAACCTCGACCTGCCCAAGTCGCAGGAGGTCATCGGGCGCTTGATTTCTTTCGGCATCCGGGTGACGTGGACGGAGGCGGAAGTCGAGAGCCTTGCAGCCGCAATCGGCGCGGCGGTGCGGAAGGCGGTGAGCGTGGAAGTGTAATTCACCCCAAGTCCTGAACGCCATGAGCACGTTTGCGCAAAAGCAAATCGAGCGGTACCTGCCCGAACTGACCCAACTGAGCCACGACGCGCGGCTGGAGTTGATTGCGCGGCTGGCTGCATCCTTGAAGCAGGCCGTACCTTCACAGGAAAAATCATTTGATACGTTTTATGCTGCCTGGCAGTCGGGCGAGTCGGCAGAGGAATTGGTTGAAACGATTCGTAATTCCCGAACTCCGAACAGCGACCCTGAACCTTTTGATTGAGTTGGTGTCTACTGACGCAGCAACAAGCCAATAGAGTTCCAATCATGAATTTCAGCACTTACATTGAATCCAACCCTAACGTGATGCTCGGCAAACCAGTCATCCGGGGTACCCGCATTCCGGTTGAGCTGATTTTGGATAAACTGGCTGCCGGACAAACCGAGGAGGACCTGCTGCTGGATTACCCCCGGCTTACCCACGGAGCTATTCAGGCCGCATTGGCGTTTGCTGCCGAGGCAATCCGCGAATGGAAAACTTATCCACTGGCTTCGTGACGCTCGTGGCCGATGAAGGCGTCGAAGGGCGCATCGTGGCCGTTCTTAGGGCCAGCGGCTACCCGGTGACGTACATCGCCGAATCCTTTCCACGAATGGACGACACGGACATCCTTGCCCTGACTGTTTCCTCAAACTCAGTTTTAATCACGAAAGACAAGGATTTTGGCGAGTTGGTATTCAAAGAAAAAAAGCCTCATTCGGGCATCGTCCTCATCCGGCTCCCGGAGGAGATGCCTACCCCGCGAAAGGCCGAACTGGTGCTGGATGCGTTTCAAAAGCACGGTTTGGAATTTCCTGACGCATTTTCCGTAATCGACGAGCGTTTCGTGCGGATTCGTTCGCGGCGTACTTGACTTTATCCCATGCACAAAAACTTCAAAGCCATCGAAAAAACCGTCTTTGGGCGGGGCAGTTTCAACCAACTCGACGGCATCCTGGCTCCGCAGCGGAGCGAGAATGAGCGATATTTCGTCTTTCTCGTTGACAATTATTTTAAAGGCAAAGACCTCGAAAGCCGCGTTCCGGCCCACCCGGAGGATTTGACGTACTTCATCTCCGTCGAAGAGCACGAACCGACCACGGAGCAAATCGACACCCTCCGCGACGAAATTCTGGCGAAAAAAGGCCTTCCCAGCGGCGTGGTGGGCATCGGCGGCGGAAGCATCATGGACATCGCGAAGGCCCTTTCGCTCATGCTCACCAACGAAGGCTCTTCGACACTGTATCAGGGGCTGAACCTGGTGAAAAAACCCGGCGTGTACCACGTCGGCGTGCCGACGATTTCGGGTACCGGGGCGGAGGTCTCGATGACCGCCGTGCTGACCGGCCCGGAAAAGAAATTGGGCTTGAAGTGCGAGTGGACGGTGTTCAACCAGGTCGTGCTCGACCCCGACCTCATCGCCACCGTACCCAAAGACTGGTGGTTTTACACGGGCATGGACACGTACATCCACTGCGTGGAGTCGGAAAACGGGCAGTTCAACAACGCCTACTCTCACGCCTACGCCGAGCAGGCCATGAAACTCTGCCGGGAAATTTACCTGGGCGAACAGGCGGGCCAGACGCCCGAAAACGACGAAAAACTGATGGTGGCTTCGCTCATGGGCGGGCTGAGTTTGACGTACTCCGAGGTGGGCGTCGTCCACGCACTGAGTTACGGGCTGTCAAAAATCCTCGGCACCCGGCACTGCTATGCCAACTGCCTCGTGATGAACCACATGGAGGATTTTTACCCCGAAGGCACGGCGGAGTTCAAACAGATGGTGCAGCGCTTCGACGTGACGCTGCCCCAGGGACTGTCGAAGGACTGGGACGACGACACAGTGACGAAAATGGCCGAAGTGTCCTACGGCCTCTCGCACATGTGGAACCACGCCATCGGCTACGACTGGAAGGACACGATTACGATGGAACGGCTGAAGGAGTTGTTTAAACGGCTGTGAATCATGGAAAACCTGCTCAATCGCATCGAAGCCAACCCGGCGGTGCTGGTCGGGAAACCCGTCGTGAAAGGAACCCGGCTTTCCGTGCAGTTCATCGTGGGCTTGCTGGCCAGCGGCTCGACGCACGAGGAAATTCTTGATGAGTATCCGTACCTGATCGAGGAAGACATCCGGGCCTGCTTGACTTTTACGGTTCAAACCTCAAGTAGAATCAGTGGTAGAAGCCAGCACCAACTGAAAACTGTAAACTGAAAACTGTAAACTGATTCCATGTCCCAGAAAATCGTCCGCGTCGGCGGCATCGAGTGCGGCTCCGACGAGCTGTTTCTCATCTCCGGCCCCTGCGTCATAGAAGATGAGCGCATCATGCTCACCGTCGCCGAAAAGCTGAAAGGCATTGCCGAGCGCCTCGGCATCAAGGTTATCTACAAATCGTCGTTTCAGAAAGACAACCGCTCCAGCCTCGATTACTACATGGGGCCGGGCCTCGAAAAAGGCATCCAGATTCTGGCGAAAGTGAAGGAGCAGTTCGGCTTCCCCCTCCTCACCGACGTGCATTACCCCGACCAGTGCGCCCCCGTGGCCGAGGTGGTCGACGTGCTGCAAATCCCGGCCTACCTCTGCATGCAGACCACGCTCACCGTGGCCGCCGCCAAAACCGGGCGCGTGGTCAACGTGAAGCACGGGCAGTTTCTGGCCCCTGAAAACATGAAGCACCCCGTACGGAAAATCGAGGAGTCGGGCAACGAGCAAATCATCTTGACCGAGCGGGGCTACACCTTCGGCTACAACGACCTCGTGGTGGACCCGCGCAGTTTTTACCACCTGGCCAAAACCGGCTACCCCGTCGTGTTCGACGTGACGCACGCCATCCGGAAGTACGGCATCCCGTCGAAAGACGCCAAGGGCGGTGCCCGCGAGTACCTGCCCGTGCTGGCGCGGGCGGGCGTGGCGGCGGGCGTGGACGGGCTGTTCGTCGAAGCCCACACCTGCCCCAGCGAAGCCCTCTGCGACGCGGCCAGCCAGTTGGACATCAGCCTGCTCGAAGAGTTTCTCAAGCCGCTCATCGAACTGCACAACCTGGAGGTGAAGTACCGCAACCTCCTGCCCGAACTGGCGTAGGGCATCCCGTCCGGGGCGCACTGGCGCGACTTTTTGCAGGAAAACCTCCGGGGCCGTGGCTCCGGAGGTTTTCTTTTTTGCCAAAACAGTCGTCCTTTGCCATGCCCTTGCCGCTCATTGCCCCGATGGAGATTTCCCGGCACCTCACGCCCAGTCTGTACGTCACCAACAACGATGTTGAAATCATTGACGCCCTCGTGGACAACGGCGCGATGTTCAAAAGTTTCTCCCAGAGCCAGGTGACTTCCTTCCTGCGGGGCGAGGATTTCTACCTGGTGCTTTTTTTCGCCGACGACTACGACCGGGGCTTCACGATGTACGTGGTCGAGGATTTTTCGGTGCGCGTGGACGACCTCCTCCAACTCGCCAACGCCATGCAGGAACTCCTCCGGCAGGGCTACAGTTACAAGCTCTTCAGCGCGGCCAAATCGAAGGTCGAGCAGATGATTCACATGGCCCCGACCTTCCGGGCCGTATTCGGGAAAAAGGAACCCGAAGAAGACTGACTTTCACGCCGTTTCCGTAGCTTTACCCCAAATCGCTCGCTGCATGGAAACGCTTTCGCCGCCCAAAATTCCGCTCAGTTGGTTGGAAATTCCCGACGAACTCCGCGTCTCGGCCACGCTCGAAGAATACTGGAGCCTGGTCGATGAGGTGGACTACCAAATCGAGTTCGTGGACGGCGAAATTTTTTCCTTCATGAGCGAGGCTTCCCTGCCGCACGAGGTCATAGTGGCCCGGCTGGCTTTTCTGTTCGTCGGGTATTTTGACGCCTTCAACGATTGCGTCGTGAGCAGTTCCAACGTGAAAATTCAGCCCCCAGACAACAACAAATCGTTTAACGCTGACGTGTCGGTCATCCGCGGAAAGCCGGAGTGGCGGGAAGTACTCGTGGGCCGCCAGCGGCGGAAAGGGTTAAGTAATCCGGAAATCATTGTGGAGATTTTCTCCAATTCAACCCGCAACTACGACCAGACGACCAAGCTCGCCGCTTACCAAACGATGCCTTCGTTGCGCCACATCCTGTTTCTGGAGCAGCACGTCCCGTTTGCCCGCGTCGTTTCGCGATCGGAGGACTCGGAAAATTGGGTTGTCCGGGAATTTTCCTCCGAAAACGACCGGATTTACCTGGGCGATTTTTCGTTCCGCCTCGGCGATGTGTACCGCAACCTCCCCGCCTGAATTTGGGCACCACCGCCCGCAGTTCCCCATTTTTCGCCAACTTTGCGCCCGCAAGTTGGCGATTCTGTTTTCGGCCAGCTTCTTTTCCTGAAAACAACCCCCTGATTTTTAGATGGAATTATACCTGGATTCGGCCGATTTGAAGGAAATCGAAGCGGCCTTCCAATTGGGCTTCCTCACCGGCCTGACCACCACGCCCACCTTCATGCACCGTGAGGGCGTGACCAACCTCGACGAAACGATTGTCAAGCTGGCCGGGATGGTGCCCATCCTGCAAATCGAAGCCCTGGGCGAAACCGCCGAGGCCATCGTGGCCGACGCCGACCGCCAGCTCGCCCTGGGCCTCGACCCCCAGCGCACCGTGTTCAAAATCCCCGTTTCGCTCGAAGGCGTGAAAGCCTGCAAGGCGCTCACCAGCCGGGGGCTGATGGTCAACGTCCACCTTGTGTACACCATCCAGCAGGCCTACATGGCCGCCTGCGCGGGCGCGACGTACATCTGCGTGCTGGCGGGCCGGATGCAGGACCAGGGCTACGACGCCCTCAGCCTCCTGGCCGACGTAGTCGAAATGGTGGACCACTACGGTTTCGATTCGAAAGTGATGTTTTCGTCGGTGCGCAACACCGAGCACGTGCGCAACGCCCTCGACCTGGGCTGCCACACCATCACCGTGCCCTGGAAACTGATGAAGGCCCTGACCGAAAACAACTTTACGGCCATCGGCACCAACCAGTTCATCGAACACACCCGCCTGATTACGGTGAAAGTCGGGGAAGCCATCAGCGACGTGAACCCCCTCGTGACCGACGACACGGTGCTGGCCGATGCCATCGTGAAAATGACCGAGTACGGCTTCGGCTGCGTGACGGTGGTGGATGAAACCGGTGCCCTGAAAGGGATTTTTACCGACGGCGACCTGCGCCGCTACCTGGCCAGCGAAGGCCGCGAGGTGTTGTCGAAAAAACTAGGCGCGTTTTCCTACAAAACGCCCATCTCCATCGAAGCCTCGGCCCTGCTCGACAGCGCCGCCGCGCTGTTCAAACAAACCAGCGTGGACACGATTCTGGTGACCGACAACGGTCGGCCCGTGGGAATGCTCGACATTCAGGATTTGAAAAATGACTGAACCCGTTTGCACTTTCTGGCGAAAAGGTGTCTCGATTGGGACACCTTTTTCTGTTTTTCACCAAAAAGTGTGCGTTTTTTTCTACACATTTTCTAAAAAACCGGCTTGGCGAGGCCCAGCAAGAATGGCCCATTTTTTTAGAAAATCCGGCATGTAGGTTACACTTCATCACAACTAAACTCCAAAGCCATGTTACGTTGGACTGTCATCTTCCTCGTCGTCGCCATCATCGCCGGGATTCTCGGCTTCGGCGGCATTGCTGCCGGCGCGGCCGGAATCGCCAAAATTCTGTTCTTCGTGTTCCTCGTGCTGTTCGTCATCAGCCTCATCTCGGGCGGGTTCTCCCGAGGCCGGACGGGCTTGTAGTGCCGACCGCACTCCGTACTTTTGCACCCCGACCCACGGTCGGGGTGTTTTTTTATGCCGGAATTGCAGAACTTGTTTGAAAAAATGGGTGGCCGGTTCGTCACGCTGCCCGACGTGCTGGCCGAAAAAGCCGCCCGCATTCGTGCCGTCGTCTTCGACTGGGACGGGGTGTTCAACGACGGCGTGAAGGACGAATCGGGCAGCAGCACCTTCAGTGAGGTGGACTCGATGGGTACCAACCTGCTCCGGTTCGGCCTCTGGCTGCACCAGGGCCGGATGCCCGCCTCGGCCATCATCACGGGCGTCCACAACGAACGTGCGCTCGAACTCGTCGGGCGGGAGCATTTCCACGCGGGGTACGTGCAGGCCAAGCACAAGGTGGCTGTGCTCGAGCATTTTCTGAACCAGCACGGCCTCCAGCCCCACGAAGTAGCCTTTTTCTTCGACGATGCCCTCGATCTCTCCGTCGCCGCCGTGGCGGGCGTGCGGATTCTGGTCAAACGTGCCGCCAACCCGCTGTTCACGAACTACGTGCTGGCAAACGACCTCGCCGACTACGTGACGGGCCACGAAAGCGGCCGCTTCGCGGTGCGCGAAGGTTGCGAACTGCTGCTGGGTCTGCTGGGCCGCTACGACGAAGTCATGGCCGAACGCCTGCGGTATTTTCCCGTGTACGACGACTACTACGCCGCCCGGCAGGCCATCGTGCCCCAACTCTGGCGCATCGAGAACCAGGTCATTAATCCGTACCTGGCCGAAGCGGCCGTCGAAAAAGCCACCGCCCACGCCGACACCAATCCGCCATCCAACCTCCGCAATCCGCAATGATTCTGGGCATCATCCCCGCCCGCTACGCCTCGACGCGTTTTCCGGGAAAACCCCTGATCGACATCCAGGGCAAAAGCATGATTCGGCACGTAGTCGAAGCGGCCCAACGCGCCACGAAACTCGACCGCGTGGTGGTCGCTACCGACGATGGACGTATCGCCGACCACGTCCGGGCCTTCGGCGGCGAGGTCGTCATGACCCGCGACGACCACCCCAGCGGGACGGACCGGTGTTGGGAAGCGGTGCAACAGATTTTGGATTTTCGATTTTCGATTTTGGATTCGAATGGCCCAATCAAAAATCAAAAATCAAAAATCGAAAATCGCTCCTACGTCCTCAACATCCAGGGCGACGAGCCGTTTCTCGACCCGGCGCAGATTGACGAATTGGCGGAAGTGCTGGACGGCACCGTCGAACTGGCCACGCAGATGATTCGGGTGGATTCAGCGGAACTACTCCACGACCCCGGCGAGGCCAAAATCGTGCTCAACGACCGCCGCGAAGCGATGTACTTCAGCCGTCAGGCCATTCCGTTTTTGAAAAATGTTGCCCCTGACCAGTGGCACCTTCACCACGACTACTACCGCCACGTGGGCATGTACGCCTACCGGGTGGACGTGCTGGAACGGCTCTGCCAACTGCCGCCTTCGCCGCTCGAACGGGCCGAATCGCTCGAACAACTGCGCTGGCTGGAAGCGGGCTACCGCATCCAACTCGTCGAAACCCGCCACGATAGTCACTGCATCGACTCCCCCGACGACGTGGAGAACGTACTGCGCCTGCTGGGTCGTTTTTGAAACCTCCCCGCTTTTCGTCTAATTTTGAGCGTTTAACCCCTCGCCCATTTCGGTTGCAGGGTGGTCAACCCGGCCGTTTGCGACCGTTTTGCCCACTGCCAACCGCCAACTGCCCACTTCGTTCATGCTCAACCTCGTCCTGTTTGGCCCTCCCGGTGCGGGCAAAGGCACCCAAAGCGAATTTTTGATTCAAAAATACAACCTCGTTCACCTCTCGACCGGCAACCTGCTGCGGGCCGAAATCGCGAACGGCACCGAACTGGGCCTGCGGGCCAAGAGCCTGATGGACGCGGGCCTGCTGGTGCCCGACGAGGTGGTCATCGGCATGATTGACAACAAGTTGAAGGAAAATAAGGACGCTGCCGGGTTCATCTTCGACGGCTTCCCCCGCACGGTGGCCCAGGCCCAGGCCCTCGATGAATTGATGGTGAAAAACAACACCGCCATCACCTGCATGATAGCCCTTGAGGTGGACAACGACGAACTCACGCGCCGCCTGCTCGACCGGGGCAAAACCTCCGGCCGCCCCGACGACCAGGACGAGGCCCTCATCCGCCGCCGGGTGCAGGAATACAACGAGAAAACCCGCCCCGTGGCCGACTACTACGCCGCTCAGGGCAAGTTCAGCGCTGTGAACGGCATCGGGGCCATCGACGACATTTCCCAACACCTCTGCGCTGAAATCGAAAAGTCTCGGTGAGAATGCTCAATGTTCAACGCTCAATGTTCAATTTTCAATGGATTTTCCATCATTGAGCGTTGAACATTGAGCATTCTCTGGCTCTCCAGCCCGCTAATGCTCTTCAACTCGCTCGATTTCCTGATTTTCTTCCCCACGGTGGTGGCCCTGCATTTTCTGCTGCCCCACCGCTGGCGCTGGCTGATGCTGCTGGTGGCGAGTTGCTGGTTTTACATGGCGTTCGTGCCCGCGTACATCGTCATTCTGGCCCTGACGATTGTCATCGACTACGTCGCCGGGCTTTGGATTGAAAACGCGCAGGGCAAACGCCGCAAGTGGCTGCTCATCGTCAGCCTAATTTCCAACGTCGGCATCCTGGCGTTTTTCAAATACCTCGGGTTTTTCGCCGAAAACGCCGCCGCCTTGTTCCACTGGCTCAACCTGCCCTACGCGGCGGCGGTGGTCACGGCGGGGGCCAACCGCGTGTTCGTCACCGTGCTGGGGCTGTTTGGGCAGAGCGGCGTGTCGTCGTACACCGAGGCGATGAGCATTTTGCCCATCGGGCTGTCGTTCCACACGTTTCAGGCCATGAGCTACACGATTGAAGTGTACCGGGGCAACCAGCGGGCCGAGCGGCACTTCGGGATTTACGCGCTCTACGTGATGTTTTTCCCCCAACTGGTGGCTGGACCCATCGAGCGCCCGCAGAACGTGCTCCACCAGTTTCACGAAAGGAAAACCTTCGACGCCGCCCGCGCCCTCGACGGCCTCCGCTGGATTTACTGGGGGATGTTCAAAAAAATGGTCGTCGCCGACCGCCTCAGCCAATTCGTGGACCCGGTGTTCAACGGCCCCAACCCCGAAAAATACGGCGCGCTGGCCACGGCGGGGGCCACGGTGGCCTTTGCCATCCAGATTTACTGCGACTTTTCGGGCTACTCCGACGTGGCCATCGGCACGGCGAAGGTGATGGGGTACAAGCTGATGGAAAACTTCCGGCGGCCCTACCTGGCCACCAACATCCAGGCGTTCTGGGCGCGGTGGCACATTTCACTTTCGACCTGGTTCCGCGATTACGTGTACATCCCGCTGGGGGGCAACCGCGTCAGCCGGGCGCGGCGGTATTTCAACGTGGCCGTGGTGTTTCTGGTGAGCGGGTTCTGGCACGGCGCAGCCTGGACGTACCTCGTGTGGGGCGGGCTGCACACCGTGTTCAACCTCGGCACGATGGCCCTGCGGGAAGCGGGCTGGCTGAAGTTGCCGGAGCGCCGCTGGGCCAATGCGCTGGGCATTGCCTTCACGTTCTTGCTCGTGAGTTTCGCCTGGATTTTTTTCCGCGCCCACACCATCGCCGACGCCCTGACGTTGATTCGGACGCTGGGCACCTGGCGGGGGTGGGACGTGGAATGGCAAAGCCTCGATTACTGGGCGCTCCGCACCGGCGACCCCACGCCGCCGTTCCGCGTTATTTTTTCCGGCGTGGCGCTGGCGCTGCTGGGGCTGGGCGATTACCTGATTGAGAAAAAACGGGACCGCCTCACCCTGCCCCAACTCCAGACCCTCCGCCCCCTGCTCTACGCCGCGATGGTGGTCTTTTTCCTGCTCTTCGCCGTGTTCGACAGCGGGAAGCAGTTTATTTATTTTCAGTTTTGAGATGTCTGAACCGCGATTGGCCGGGATTTTAGGATTGACAGGATGGTTTCTACGGATTTTCTCAGGATGATTCTGGTTTTTTGTTTTCATCCCGCTCATCCTAAAATCCCGGCCAATCGCGGTTCAGACAAACCCTATGCGCAACGCCCTCCTCTTCCTTGCCGCCCTGCTGGCCCTGGCCTGGCTGACCGAGCGCGTACTGGATTTTGGGCTGAGCCGGAATTACGATTTCAAACCCGCCGCCGTGGCTTCGGGCGACGTCCGGGCGGAAATTCTGTTTCAAGGTTCGTCGCGGGTGGAGATGATGCTCAACCCGGCCATCGTGGCGGCCAAAACCGGCCTGCGCACCTACAACCTGGGGCTGAACGGCAACAGCATCGAGCATCAACTGGCCCTGCTTCAACTTTACCTGCGCCACAACCCGAAGCCCAGGTACCTGTTTCTAGAAATTTCTCCCGAATACCTCCAGCAATCGAACCTGGGGTTCTACACGTTCGCCTTCGCGCTGCAACTCCGCGACCCGTACTTCGGCAACCTGGTGCGCGAGCGCGACCCCCGTTTCTACGCCGCGAGCTACGTGCCATTGCTGAAATACGCCCTCTTCAACCACACGCTGGTGCCCGAAGCCCTGGCCGGGCTGGGCCGCTGGCTAACGGGGGATTCTCCTGAAAAAAAATACCAAAAAGGCTTTGCCCCCTCGCCCTTCGTGCGCTTCGACGAAACCTTCGACCGCTTCCGCGCGGGCCACCCCAACGGGTTCGTGGCCGACACCGATTCGGGCAAGTACGCGGCGTTCCGCCGGTATTTTCGCTTCGCCCGTAGCCAGGGCATCCGGGTGATTGCTTACGAAGCGCCGCTCCTCGCCGACTACCAGCGCCTGCACCGCAACCGGCCCGAACAACTCGCCTTGCTTGATTCGCTCTGTCGTCGGGAGAGCGTTCCATTTTTGCACTTAGACCCGAATCCGTACTGGTCCGACCGGCGCTTCTTTTACAACGCCAACCACCTCAACGCCCAGGGTACTGATTTGTTTACCAAGCAATTGTCCGAACGAATCACCGGCGAATTGGGCGTGCCCCTGCCCCGCCCCCGTTTGTAATTTTTTGCCTGGGAATGGGTTTTGCGGTTATTTTTGCCGAAAATCCCCCAACGCGGACTTGCTGCCCTCCGGGGCGGAACCGGTTTGAGCATGACTTCCAACTTCATCGACTACGTTAAAATTTGCGGCCGTTCGGGGGCAGGCGGCGGCGGTTCGGCGCATTTCCGGCGCGAAAAGCACGTCCCGAAAGGCGGTCCCGACGGGGGCGACGGCGGGCGCGGGGGCCACGTGATTCTGCGCGGCAACGCCCAACTCTGGACCCTCCTGCACCTGAAATACCAGAAGCACGTCATTGCCAAACCCGGCAAAGGCGGCGACGCGGGCCGACGCACCGGCGCGCAGGGCGAGGACGCCGTCATCGAAGTGCCCCTGGGTACGGTGGCCAAAGACGCCGAAACCGGCGAGGTCCTGTTTGAAATCACCCAGGACGGCCAGCAGGCCGTGCTCGTACCCGGCGGCCGGGGCGGGCTGGGCAACAACCACTTCAAATCGGCCACCAATCAGGCCCCGCACCACGCCCAGCCCGGTGAGCCGGGGCAGGAACGGTGGGTGGTGCTCGAACTGAAGGTGCTGGCCGACGTGGGCCTGGTGGGCTTTCCGAACGCGGGCAAATCGACGCTCCTGTCGGTGCTGTCGGCGGCGAAGCCCGAAATCGCCGATTACCCCTTCACGACCCTTGTGCCCAACCTCGGCGTGGTGGCCTACCGCGACTACCAGTCGTTCGTGATGGCCGACATTCCGGGCATCATCGAAGGGGCTGCCGAAGGCAAAGGCCTGGGTCTGCGCTTCCTGCGGCACATCGAGCGCAACGCCGTACTGCTGTTTCTGATTCCGGCCACGACCGACGATGCCGGGCAGGAGTACCGGATTTTGCTGAATGAACTGACGAAGTACAACCCCGCCTTACTCGATAAACAACGCTTGCTGGCCATCTCGAAAAGCGATTTGCTCGACGACGACGGCCGAAGGCGCCTCGAAGCCCAGCTACCCGCCGACGTGCCGCACCGGTTCATCTCCGCCGTGACCCAGCAGGGCCTCGGTGCGCTCAAAGACCTGATTTGGAACACTCTGACTCACCCGCCGGTGTCGGTCGAATCCGCCCATTCGACCGAAGCCTAGATCCCGCCGACCATCCGCTGGTTCGCCACAAACGCCGTATGCAACACGTATTCCGCATCGTAGGAACGGGCCTGCTGGCCATTGGTTCCGTACTTTCTTCCTTTGCTCAACTTCAAATCACGTTTCCCGTCAGCCGCGCCGTGTTTCAGCGGGGAGGCGACGGGCGTGCGACGTTCTCCGTCGCCGGCAGCTACTTTCAGGCGGTTGACCAGATACAGGCTCGGGTAACGCCCATTCAGGGCGGCACGGCCACCGATTGGATTACGATTCAGACGGCCCCGCAGGGCGGCAACTTTCTGGGCACGTTCAACGCCGCCGGCGGATGGTACCGCCTCGAAGTGCGGGCGCTTCGGGGCGGCAACCAGGTTGGCTCCCCGGCGTCGGTGGACCGCGTGGGCGTAGGTGAGGTGTTCGTGCTGGCGGGGCAGTCCAACGCGCAGGGTCTCGATCCGATTCCTTCCGGGCAGTTCGACGCCGAAGACCGCGTGAACGTGGTGGATTACAACAACAGCGTCACCAACACCCTCAGTGACCCGCCGTCCCCGCGTTTTGTGAAACTGGGGCCGGACAGCCGCTATGCCCTGCGGGGTTTTGGCAGTTGGGCCTGGGGCATTCTGGGCAATCAACTGGCCGCGCGCTTCAACGTGCCGGTGATGTTCATCAACTCGGCCTTTGGCGGTACGCACGTGGACGCCTGGCAAAAAAGCGCGGCCGGTTTGCCGGCACCTAACATCTTCTGCCAGTCTTGCCCGGACCCCAACTACCCCCCCGGCCTGCCCTACGGCAACCTGAAACTGGCCCTGCACTACTACGGCTCCATGCTGGGCGTGCGGGCCGTGCTCTGGATGCAGGGCGAAACCGACAACTACCCCCTCCGGACTGGTACCGATTCGTACCGCGAAGCCCTGAAGTTCGTCATTCAGCAAAGCCGCAACGACACCGGCAAAGACCTCACCTGGATGGTTTCGCAAACGAGCCTGGCCGCCAACGCCGAAGGCATCCCGACCACCAGCGGGGACGTAACCACGGCCCAGGCCCAGGTACCCCAGCAAATGGGCAACGTCTTCGCGGGGCCTCTCACCGACAACGTGCAAAACCCCCGTCCGGACGGCGTTCACGTTAGCCCCGGCTTCGGGCACCAATCCCTGGCCGAAGTGTGGAACAACGCCCTCGGCAACGACTTTTTCGCCAATTCCCGTCCTCAACCCCCGGCGGGGCTGATTCCGACGGCCGTTGCCTGCGCGGGTAACGATGCATACACGCTGTCCATTTCGGGCAACGATCCGCGTTGGTCAACGGGGGAGCAGAGTGCTTCCATCCGTGCGGGTCGGGGCACGTACTTCGGGCGGGTGCGCGACGGGTCGGGCAACTTCCTGTTTTCGCAGCCCGTTTTCGTGGCCGTGCCCACCGTCACCCCCCAGGGATCGGCTGAATTCTGCCAGGGCGGCAACGTCCGGCTCGTGGCCGACGTGCCCACCAACGAAAACCTGACCTGGAGCACCGGAGCCACCGGGCGGGAAATTACGGTCAATGCCACGGGCAATTACCGGGTAACTTTCCGCGACCAGGTGGGCTGTACGCTCGAAAACGCGCTGCAAGTCACGGTCAACCCCCTGCCCGACAAGCCGCGCATCGACGCCCAGAACGCCACGACATTTTGCCAGTTTGCGCCCTCGGGCGAGCAGAATTCGGTGCTTCTCCGCGCCCCCGAAAACAACCGCTACCAGTGGACGCTCAACGGCTCGTCGGGGGTGGGGGCCACCCGCGACCTGCTCGTGCAGGCATCGGGCCGCTACACGCTCGAAGTCATCGACGCCAAGGGCTGCCGCTCGCCCGCTTCCGACCCGGTCAACGTGCAGGTAAACCCCAATCCCGTCAAACCCACCATCACCGCCGGGGGGCCGACCCTGTTTTGCGCCAACGAAAGCGTGTTGCTCACGTCCAGCGCTTCCGACTCGACCAACTACCTGTGGAGTCCCAGCGTGACGAGCCGGGGCCGAAGCGTGCGCATCAACCAGGCCGGGCAGTACACAGTCCGCACCACCAACCGCTTCGGGTGCATCTCGGCGGCTTCCGATCCGGTGCAGATTCGCGTGAACCCCCTGCCCGACCGCCCCGCCGTGACGGCCAACGGGCAGTTGTCGTTCTGCGAAGGGCAATCGGTGATTCTCTGCACCAACTCGACGCTGCGCCAGGCCTGGGTCGATGCGGCCGACAGCACGTCGGTGCTGGCTTCGGCTCCCTGCTTCACGGCCAGCCGAACCGGTAATTTTCAGGTACGCGTAACCGACGCCAACGGGTGCCGCAACTTCTCGCAGTCGGTACCCATCACCGTCAAGCCCATCCCCTCGCAGCCTTCCATCACGCAAATCGGGGCTTTCACGCTCCGCGCCGAGGGCAATCAGCCGGGCCAGACGTACGTCTGGTATTTGAACAACAGCCCCCTGCAGGGTAGCCGCTACCAAACCCAAATCATCAAGACACCCCAGGAAGGCATTTTTCAAACCGAAGCCCGCATCACGTACACGGGCGTTCCCAACCTGCCCAATGGCGTGTTGACCTGCCCCTCGCGGCTCTCGCTGCCGGTGTTCTACACCTACGACCAGAACAACCCCGACGACCTGGTTATCTACCCCAACCCGAGCCTCGACGGCAATTTCACGATTGAAACCAAGCCCGACCTGACCCAAGCCACCATCAGCGTGTACACGCTGCGCGGCGAGCTGCTGTTTCAGGAAACCGTCCCAGCCCTCGACGAGCGGAAGTTTCTCCGCCTCAACCCCGTGCCGGGCACGTACCTTGTGCGCGTGGCCTCGGCGGATGGCTTCAGCGTCACCGAGCGGGTGATGGTGGTGCTGTGAGTTGCTATCCGGTAGTCGATGGTCGTAAAACCATTCGTTGACCAACGACTGCCGACCTGCCCATTTTTAACGTTTCAAAGAAAAACCCCGGCTAAGCCGGGGTTTTCTGTTAATTTTGGGGGATTTCTGTGAACCATCAGCTTGTCGGATGAATCAACTCTATGCGAAAAAAGCCGTCCGCACGGCTCGTTTTGTTTTCGGCTTTTCCCTGCTTTTCGGCGTTTCTTTTTCCGCTTTTTCCCAACTCCACATCACGCTTCCCACCAGCCGGGCCGTGTTTCAGCGCGGCAGCGACCGCCGCGCCAGCGTGACGGTGGCCGGCAACGTGTCGGAGCTCGTTGATCGGGTCGAGGCCCGCTTCGTGGCCCGGCAGGGCGGCAGCACCACCGACTGGACGACGGTGCAGGAAAGCCCGCAGGGCGGCGTGTTCCGGGGCGCGGTCAGCGTACCCGAAGGCTGGTACAACCTCGAAGTGCGGGGCATTTTTCAAAACAACCCCGTCGGGGCCGTTGCCACACTCGAACGCGTGGGCGTGGGTGAGGTGTTTCTCATCGCAGGCCAGTCCAACGGGCAGGGTTTGGACCCAGCTACCCAGCCCGGCCAGCCTGAATCGACCGACGACCGGGTGAACGTGCTCGCCTGGCACAATGCCACCAACGCGCTCGGTGACCCGCCCCGGCCCGAATTTGCCAAACTCACCAATTCGCTTTACGGCCTGCACGGTTTTGGCAGTTGGAACTGGGGCGTGCTGGGCGATTTGCTCGCCGCCCGGCTCAACGTGCCGGTGTTGTTCATCAATTCGGCCTTCGGGGCTACGACGGTCAATAACTGGGTAGAAAGCGCCCAGGGGCAGCGTACGCAAAACATCTACTGCATGAGTTGCGGCGAAGATTCGTACTACCCCACCGGCATGCCCTACGGCAACCTGCGGCTGGCGCTCAACTACTACGTGCCCTTGCTGGGGGCGCGGGCCGTGCTCTGGCACCAGGGCGAGTCAGACACCCAACTCGGCACCACTGCCGATGCCTACGCGGGAATGCTGCGCCAGGTGATTGGTTTTTCGCGAAACCATAGCGGCAAAATCCTCCCCTGGGTGGTGGCGCGGGTGTCGCTGACCGAAAAAACCCGCGTCAGTCCGGCCGTTATCGAGGGGCAGACCCGCGTCGTCAACCCCGCCGATGGCGTGTTCGGCGGGCCGTCCACCGACAACGTGCAGAACCCCCGCCCCGACGGGGTGCATTTCAGCGGCGAGGGCCACCGGCAGCACGCCCAGGCCTGGTTCGACGCGCTGGTGAACTCCGATTTTTTCAACGCCTCGCAGCCCCAGGCTCCCACGCCTCCCCCGGCCCTGGCCGTGACCTGCAACGGGCCAAACAGCCTGACGTTTGCCCTGCCGGGTGGGTTTAGTTCTTACGTTTGGAAAGATGGTTCGGGAAACGCCGCGTCGGGGGGCAGCAGCGTGACGGGCAACTCCGGCGCGACCTTCTGGCCCCTGGTGAAAGACCCCACCGGCAATGCCCACTGGGTGCAGCCCGCGGGCGTGCCCGCCAGCACCCTGGCCACCGCGCCGAGCATCCGCGCCGAAAGCGCCCTGACGGTCTGCCCCGGCACCCCGGCCCGGCTCACCACCAGCGGCCGCGACGACGACCTGTGGAGCAACGGCAGCGTGGGGCGCACCATCACGCCCACCCAGCCGGGCAGTTACAGTGTGCGCACGCGCGGGGTGTACGGCTGCTACTCCGAACCCTCGGCGGCGGTGTCGTTCGGCAATTTTCCCGTCCCCGCCACGCCCACGGTTTCGGCCAGCGGCCCGACCACGTTTTGCCCCGATGCCAACGTAACCCTGACGGCCTCCGACGCGGCCGGGTACCAGTGGAGCAACGGCACCACGGGCAAAACCCTGACCACGAACCAGGCCGGGCAATTTTCGGTAAAAATCACGGACGCCAACGGCTGTTCGTCGGCCCCGTCAGCTCCGGTCAGCGTGCAGCTTTTGCCCACGCCCCCCGCACCCACCGTCACGGCCAGCGGCCCGACGACGTTTTGCGAAGGCGGCGAGGTCACGCTCACGTCGTCGGGAGCCAGCACGTACCTTTGGAGCAACGGGGCCACCACGCCCAGCGTCAATACCCGCACGTCGGGGCGGTTTTCGCTGACGGTGAAAGACGGCAGCGGGTGCGCCTCGCCCCGGTCGTCGGAGGTGGTCGTGGTGGTGAACGCCCTGCCCGCCAAACCCCGCATCGCGGCGGGGGGCAGGACGACGTTTTGCGACGGCGAAAACGTGGTGCTCACCGCTTCCGAACCCACCGCCCTCCCCGCCACCTACCGCTGGAGCAACGGAGCCACGGGCCGCGACCTGACCGTGACCCAGTCGGGCCGCTTCCGCCTGACGGTGACCGACGCCAACGGCTGTTCGGCAACGGAATCTTCCGACGAACTGACCGTGACGGTCAACCCGTTGCCTCCCGCCCCGCGCATTTCGGCGGGGGGGCCGACCACGTTCTGCCCCGAAAGCAGCGTGACGCTCACCTCGACCGAGGGCGTGGGCTACCGCTGGAGCCACGGCCCGACCGAACGCAGCGCCACGCTCAACCGCGAGGGCAGCTACACGGCCCGCGTCAGCGACGCCAACGGCTGTTTTTCGCCCCCGTCCAACGCCATCGAGGTGCGGCTGTTGGCCACGCCCCCCGCACCCACCATCACGGCCAGCGGCCCGACGACGTTCTGCGAAGGCGGCGAGGTCACGCTAACTTCGTCGCCCGCTCCGGAGTACCGCTGGAACAACGGCAGCACGGCGGCCAGCGTGAACACGAAGGTTTCGGGGGCTTTTTCGCTGACGATTAAAGACGACAACGGCTGCCTCTCGCCCGCTTCGGCTTCGGCCAGGGTGGTGGTGAACGCGCTGCCGCCCAAGCCCGTGCTGAGCGCCAACGGCCCGACGACGGTGTGCGAGGGCACGACGGTGGTGCTGTCGGCCTCGGAGCCGCCCGCCCAACCGGCCACGTACCGCTGGAGCAACAAGGCCAGCAGCCGGGAAATCGCCGTCACGGGCACGGGCACGTTCCGCCTGACGGTGACCGACGCCAACGGCTGCACCGCCCGCGATTCGTCGGACGCGCTGCGGGTGACGGTCAACCCGAATCCGCCCAAGCCCGTCGTTGCCCTCAACGGCCCGACAACCTTCTGCGCCGATCAGCAGGTGGAACTCACCGCCCCCGCCGACGCCGCCTACCGCTGGAGCAACGGGGCGCAGACGCGCACCCTGCGCGTCAACACGAGCGGGCAGTTTACGGTGCAGGTCTTCAACGCGTTCAACTGTCCTTCGGCGTCTTCCGACGCTGTTTCAACCACCGTCAATCCGCTGCCGCCCGCGCCCCGCATCGCGGCCAGCGGCCTGACCGAGTTCTGCGACGGCGATTCGGTGAAACTGGTTTCGGACAATGTATTTTTGAAAACGACCTGGAACCTGACCGCCGACGCCTCCGCCCAAACCTGGGCTAAAAAAGCCGGGTCGTATTTCGCCAAAGTGACCGACGCCAACGGCTGCGTATCGCCGCCTTCCAACGCCGTCGGCGTGGACGTGAAGGCCCTGCCCAGCACGCCCGTCATCGCCCGCGTGGGCACGTACACGCTCGAAGCCACGGGTGTCATCGAGGGCGACGAGTACGCCTGGCAACGCGACGGGCAGGCGCTGGCGAGCCGCACTCCACTCATCAAAGCGGGCCGCGAAGGGCAGTACGGGGTACGCACACGGCTGACGTACGCGGTGCCGGGGCGTCAACTGACCTGTTTCTCAAAACCTTCGGCCCTGTTTCGGCTGCACTTCGAGCCGGGCGATTCGGGCCTGAGCGTGTACCCCAACCCCAGCGCCGGGCCGCTCACGGTGGAAACGCGGGAAGATGTTACCAACGCCACCGTGACGCTGTTCACACCGACGGGGCAGGTGCTTTTTTCGGAAACGGTACCGCTTTTCAACGAGCGCAAATTCCTTGATCTTCCGCTGGCGTCGGGACTTTATTTCTTGCAGGTGCAGGCCGGTGAGTTCCGGCAACTCCGGCGAATCGTGGTGCAACGGTAGGCACAAAAAAAGACCCGTTCATCGCGGGTCTTTTTTTGTGCTTGGAAAAGGACGTCACGCTCCGGGTTTCTTCTTGGGAGCCGCCGCAGCGGGTTTAGCGCCGGGCTTCGTCGCCGTTTTGGGCTTGGTGGCCGGTGCCGGAGGCGCGGGCGGGTTGAAGAAATCGTTGGCGTCTTTGTCGGCAGGGTCAATGGCCCGCACCTTCTCGAAATACTCTGTGGCTTTCTGAGTATCCTTCTGCAACTGGGCGTAGAAGGCTAAACGCTTGTAGGCGTCCTTGATATCGTTCCGGTACTTCACCGTATCCGACTGCGCCACTTCGATGAGCTTCGTAAAGTACGGGGCCGCCAATCCTTTTTCGCCCGTCGGATCCATGAACAGGTTCGTGTAGGCGCGCATCCGGTAGGCAGGTTCGAAGTCGGGCGCAACTTCATTCACTCTCGCGAAGGCAGAATCCGCTTTGGGCAGCAACGTCGAATCGCGCCTGTCTTTCGGAGCCAACCCGTAACCATAGTAATAGCTCATGCCAAGCCGGTAGAAATCATTGGCGTTGGGCTTCTGATCCGACTTCCGCTCTTTCCATACGATGGATTGTTGGTAGGCGTCAGCCGCCCCGGTCCATGCTTTGTTTTTGTACTTGGCGTCGCCAATAAACTGGTAGTAGTTGTTGGTCGTATCCAGTGGTGCTGCTTTCGACAGGTACATATACGCCAGCGAGTCGTTTAACACATTGGTAGCCGAGTCAGCAGCCTCCACCATCGTATACGCCCGGCCCAGGTAGCCGTAGTCGGTGGGGAGTTCCTTGTTGTCGGGCAGTGCTTCAATCAAGGTTTTCAGGTTCTCCACGGCCGGCTGAGGCTGGTTGAGTTCCACGTACGAGTAGCCGTACATCCGGTTGATGTCCGTGTCCTTCAGCTTGTCTTTGATTTCGTCGAGTTGGGCCACGGCGTTGGCGTAGTCCTTGCTCAGGAAGGCAAACTTGGCGTAGCGCAGTTTGTCTTCGGGCGTCCCCTCGCCTTTTTCCAGGTACTTGCGGTAGTTGGTGGCGGCGCGGGGGTAGCTGCCGGCCATCAGCCAGAGTTCGCCGTACTCCCGGTACACGGGGGCAAAGTTCGAGTCGGCCTGAATGGCCGTGTTGAAGCTTTTCTGGGTTTCGATGTAGTTTTTGCCGCGCTTGAACACCTTACCGATGCGGGTCTGGATTTTGGCCACGTTCGAGGGGTCGGTGTTGAGGCGCAGGGCTTCTTCGTAGGCCGACACGGCCGGGCCGCCTTCGTTCCGAATCAGGTACGCATCGCCCTTCACAATCTGGTAGTCGGGCCGCTCGGTTTTCTTCTTCAGCCCGGCGATGGCATCGATGAGGCGAATGGCTTCGGCCGGATCGGTTTTACCACCTTTTTCAAACAGCGTGTACATCTCGGCGGCCCGCCACAGCACGTTTTCGTCGCGGTTTTTGGTCATTTCGAGGGCCTGGTTGATTTTGGCCTTGCCCCCGGCCAGATCGCCTTTGGCCAGCAGCACGCCGCCCTGACCGACCACGTTGAGGGCGTTTTTGGCATCGGCGGCTACGCCTTTGTCAAAAGCGGCCTGAGCTTGGTTCAGCAGTTGAGCACGAACGTCAGCCGAATCCTGAGCGGCCGTCCGCAGGAGGTAATATCCGAGGTAGAATTGGTTTTCAGCCGAGCCGTTCGAAGCCAGTTGCTGAAACTGCGTCCGTGCGGCGGCGAAGCGTTCGGCATCGAGGGCTTTCATGGCCGACTGCACGTCCTGCGCTCCGGCTCGCCAACCACCCACTGCCAGCAGGAAAACAGTGACCAAAAGAGATTTGCGTTTCACGTTCATGTTTGGGGAAAATTTGGTTAAGTACGCTTTTAACAGAATTTTTAGTGGAAACGTCGCAATGAGCCGCGAAAATAACCGAATTTTTCAGAATCCGAAAAATTCACTCGGACCGGATATTGACCAACCGAATGATTTGCGTGGCGGGCAACAGCCCGGCTTTCAGCACGATGCGTTGGCCCCGGTCGCTAGTCACAAAGTTGATGTAACTCGTCGCGGAGCCTTGCCGGGCGTCTTTGCTAATCATTACTAATTTTCGCGCGAGTGGGTACCGATTGAGGGCCAGGTTGTACTGGAACGGCTGGTAGTAGTCGTCCAGTTCGGGCTCGGGCGTGCGCGACACGGCCATCACCCGGATGCCCTGCATGAACCGGGGCGTTTTCGGGTCATCCGCGTCGCTAATCCAGTTAACCCCGATTACGCCCAGGGCGTTGGGGTTTTTCTTGACGAAATCAATGACTTCTTCGTTTGATTTTACCGCGAAAACAGGGGCTTTCGAGCGGTCGGCCACTTTCAGGGTGTCGAGCAAATACCCCAGGTTGCTCGAACTAGTGTTGTCAAACACCACCGTGATTTTGCCCGGCCCGCCGTTTCGACCTACCTGATGCCACTGCGTCCGCCGTCCTTCAAGCACATCCTTTAGTTCGTCCGTCGTGATGAGCGTATCCCGATTGGCCTCGTTGGTAATCAGGGCTACGGCATCCACGGCAATTTTCACGCTCCGGTACTTGTACTTTTGCTCGGCTAGAATTTTGCGCTCGGCTGAATTCATCTCGCGGGTCACGACGGCGATGCGGGCGCTATCGTTGAGCAGCATCTCGATGGCCTTCAGTTCAGTTACGTACGAGGTGTTGATGCGGGCGTACTTATTCAACCCTTCGAAGGCCGCTTCTTCGGCTTCCATTAGAGGTCGGAGTGATTCATCGACGGCGACGGGTACAGGCTCGGACAGCCCTGATTCCGATTGATTTCCCCCACCACAGCCAAAGCACAGGCCCGACAAGCTGAGGAGTGCGGTCCAGATTGTGCGCTTCATGATCAAATCGTGGCCGCGTTGCGCAGCCGATTGTACCAGGTTTTTAAAATTCTTATTCCCGCCCGCGCCGTCTCTGGATGCGCCGGTACACCAGCCACCCTCGCAGCAAGCCGTACCCGATGAACAACCAGCCCACGATGGTAGCCGTGGATTTGCTCAGGGTGCCGCCGACTTCGAGGTCTGTCGCGTTGGTAATCAGGTAAACCCCCAACCCGATCAAAATGAGTGTGACCAGCCCGGCCATCACATCGTTGATTTGTTCGTTCACGTTTTTGCGAAGGATTGGGTTTAGAAACGAAAAATGGGTCAGATTCGCACCTGACCCATTTGGCTATTTTCTTTAGGCCGTTCCGATCATTCCAATTGGAATGTAATCGGCAGGTTGAACCGCGATTTCACGGCGCGACCGGACTGCTTACCGGGCGACCACTTAGGCATCATTTTCACCACGCGCATGGCTTCCTGGTCACAACCGAAGCCGAGACCTTTGAGTACCTGCACGTCGGAGATGCTGCCATCGGGCGATACCACGAAGCTCAGGAACACCTTACCCTGCACGTTGGCCCGCTGGGCTTCGGCCGGGTACTTCAGGTTTTTCTGCAAAAACTTCGAAAGCGCTTCCTGACCACCGGGAAACGAGGCCTGCTGTTCCACCACGGTGAAGATGGGTTCTTCCACGGGCTTCACTTCGACCACTTCCACTTTGGCTTTCCCTTCGCTGGGATCGATCACCACCTCGGTGGCGTTGGGATCCCCAATTACGGTTTCGGCACCGGCCTGGGCTTCCTTCAGCGTTTCCTGGGTTGGCGGCGGCTCTTCCTGTTTCACTTCCTCGTCAGGCTTAATTTCCGGGGGAAGGAACTTGGTCGTACTCACCGGCTTGGGAGCCTCCGGCGGCGGCGGTGGCGGCGGCGGTGGTGGCGGCTGGGTTTCGTCCATCGGCGGGGGGGGTACGTCCATCGGGTTGGCCAGCGTGACCTTCTTCTTCTCTTCCACCGGTTTGTACTTGGCGTAAATCAGAGGACCCGCTAACCCGAGGCATACCGCCAGCGTGCCGACAATCGCTGAAGTACGGACGGTCTTGCTGTACACTTGCCGCAAGAAATACGCCCCGTACGCCTTATTTCGGTTGGCGAAAATAAGGTCCTCCAGCGTGGTGTTGGAAGTGATTTTAACTTCTTCGGCCATGTGAGGTTGTTCGGAATGAATGTGAATGAGTCAAAAGTAAAACCAAGAAGTTAGTTTGCAAACTATTTTCTTAGTTTTATTTCAATGCCTACTTTGCTACGGCGGTTTCGCCTTTCTTGATGGCTTCTTTGTAGGCCGGCGCAAAGTCCACGATGGCGTACCGTTGGTTGTTGGTGATGGCCATTTCGTCGAGAATGTCTACCATGTTTTTGTAGCTCGACTCGTCGGTTGCAGCAATCAGCGCGACGAATTTCTCGCCAATTTCCGCTTTCTTCTGGAGCAGCACCTGCCGGATGCCTTTGGCGGAATAATCCGTCGCTTTCACGTCGGCCGTTTTGGGGTCAGCACCTTGATACCAGTAGATTTTGTTGTTCTTGTCCAGCAAAATCGTAATGGCCTGGGACTCCTTCAGCGGCGTCGTCTCCTTCTTTTCTTCGTCTTTGTCGGGCATCCCCAACTCCATGACGACGGGCTTTTGCAGGGTCGTGGTGAGGATAAAGAAGGTGATGAGGAGAAAACCCAGGTCCACCATCGGCGTCATGTCGATTTTGGTCGACATTTTTTTGGCCCGTTTTTTCCCGCTTTTATCGCCTCCTCCCCCGGTGTTTATTTCTGCCATGATTTAGTGCGGTTTGAAGGGTGAATTAGCCTTTTTTCTTAGCCGCAGCGGGCGTGCCCGTGGGGGCGGCCTCCTGGCCGGTGATCAGGTTGAAGTTGTTGATATTCTGCGTTTGCAGGGCATCAATAATGTTCTTGATCACTTTGTACTCGGCGTTGCTGTCGGCTTTGATGACGATGCGCTGTTTGGGGTTGAACATCCGGGCGTACAGAACCCAGTCGCCCAACTCATTCCGGACCGAGTCACAGGGGATGCCGGGCTGGACGCCTTCGCGCTTGCGCTCCTCCGACTCAAGGTTCAGGAGTTGTTTGAGGCTGTTGATGGGTACGCCGAAGTTCTCCATGAGCCGGAACTGTTCCTTCTCGGCGGCGGTAAAGGAAATGCCTTTTTTCTCCGCCACTTTGTCGAGCATCCCGACGCGCACGGGCTGGGCGTCGGCACCCATGAAAATGCGCCCGTCGTTGGCCACGGTGATGGTGATGAGCTCACTGTCTTTAATGGGCGTCTGGGCAATGGAGGTCGGGGGGGTGACCTGCACGGCTTCGTCGGGGCGCGCTTTCGCCGTCAGGATGAAGAAGGTGAGCAGCAGGAAGGCCACGTCACACATCGCCGTCATGTCGAGCGAAACCCCGTGTCGTTTTGCTTTTACTTGTGCCATTGGTGAAGGGTTAACGTCGGGTGAAACACTGGCTAAACGCGGAGTGGCCCGGATTTATTCCCAAATCCGGGACCATCTCCTAAATTTTTAGTAGTGCGACGCGAAGTTGTTGCTCACGCTCAGGCCAATTTCATCGATGCTGTAGGTCAGCTCATCGATGCGGCTGGTGAAGTAGTTATAAGCAATGATGCAGATGGCCGACGTACCGATGCCCAGAGCCGTGTTCACGAGGGCTTCCGAAATGCCGTTGGCCAGTTTCGAAGAGTCGGCGGCACCGGATTGACCCAGGGCGGCAAAGGCCTTGATCATGCCCAACACCGTACCGAGCAGACCCACCAGGGTGGCGACCGAAGCCAGCGTGGCGATGATGGTCAGGTTTTTCTCGAGCATGGGCAGTTCCAGGGCAGTGGCTTCTTCCACTTCCTTGCTCAGAGCGGCCAGTTTCTGCTCTTTGTTGAGTTCGGTGTCGGTGGTGAGTTGCTGGTATTTTTTCAGGGCAGCGTTGGTCACGTTACCAACCGAGCCTTTTTGCTTGTCGCACTCTTTGAGGGCCGACGAGATGTCGTTGGCGTTGAGCAGGCTTTGCACCTTGCGCACGAAGGCATCGATGTTGCCCGTGCCTTTGGCCTTCGAAATCGTCAGGATGCGCTCAATGGAGAAAACGATGGAGACCAGGAAGCAGGTTAGCAGCACCGGCACGATGACACCACCTTTGTAGACAATGCCGAAGTAGTTGCCGGGGTGGGGTTCGTTGGCGTTGTCGTTGCCTTCAAAGTTGGCCGGATTGCCAAACACGAACATGTACACTAAAACTGAAATGACGAAGAGGACCAAAATAATCAAACCGGAAGGAATGCCCCCCGATTTCTTCTTGGCAGGAGCAGCGGGTTTTGCAGCAGGTGCGGGGGACTTGGTGGTGTTACTCATTGGTTGGTAAATTAGGGTTGGCTGAAAAGGTTAAAAGTTGTTGCTGTAAAGAAAAATAAATTTTCAAATACCCTCTAATCTCCGAAGAAAATTTCGATTTGGGGTGAGGGCGCTTCTACAAAGGTATTAAAAATCGGGTCGAATCTCCGCAAGGGCCGAATGAAGTTTTTGTAAAGATTTTTACACCAAACCGGCTTTGAATTGTATTTTATCGACTAAATAAGGCATCCATTGGCTGATTCTTCTGGATTTTTTCAGGAAGCCCCATTTTTAGTCGTACCGCAGCCGGAAGCTTTGCCGGTGGTGCGGGGTCGGGCCGTGTTCAAGCAAGGCCCGGCGGTGCCTGGGTGCGGGGTAGCCTACGTTGCTGGCCCAGTCGTAAGCGGGAAACTCCCCGGCCAGGTGTTGCATCAGCGCGTCGCGGTGCGTTTTGGCCAGCACCGAAGCCGCCGCAATGGCCAGGTAGTGCGCGTCGCCGCGCACGAGGCAGGTGTGCGGAATCAGAGGGTAAGGTTTAAACCGGTTGCCGTCGATGAGCAGGTGCTCGGGCCGCAGAGCGAGGCCATTGACCGCACGGTGCATGGCCAGAAACGTCGCGTTGAGCACGTTCACCCGGTCGATTTCGGTGCAGGAGGCTTCGCCCACGGCCCAGGTCAGGGCGTCGCGGATGATCTCCTCCCGGAGGCTTTCGCGTTGGCCCCGGCTGAGCTGCTTCGAATCGGTAAGCAGGGCGTGGGTGTAGTTTTTGGGCAAAATCACCGCCGCGGCCACCACCGGTCCGGCCAGGCAACCCCGCCCGGCTTCATCGAGACCCGCTTCGAGCAGCGTGGGGTGAAAATAGGATTTGAGCATCCTGAACGTGTCGATTTTGGATTTGCGATTTTGATTTTTGATTGAGTCGTTGGAAGGGAAAGTCGCCCAACGGAGGGCGCTGGTCATTCCAAAATTGAAAATCGAAAATCAACTCAGTCTTCCAGCACGTTGCCCACGAAGGTACTTTTCGCCAGCAGCGCGAGCAGCAGCAGTACGATGGCCCAACGCAGGTACATCTGGTAAAAATCGGCGACCTCGCGGTAGCGCGACTGCTTGATTTCGACTTTCTCGAGCCGGTCAATTCGGGCGAAAACAGCGCCCAGAGCGCGGGTATCGCTCGCGCGGAAAAACTGTCCGTTGGTCAGGGTGGCCAGGCGCTTCAGCGTTCCTTCGTCCGTGGCCGCATCGCCCGGCCCTTCCCGGCCAACGGCAATCGTGTACACCCGGATGCCGTAGGCTTCGGCCAGTTCGGCGGCGGTGATGGGATCGAGGCTCCCGGCGGTGTTTTCGCCGTCGCTCAGCAGCACGATGATTTTGCTTTTGGCTTTTGAATCGCGCAGGCGGTTGGTACTCACGCCCAGCGCCGAGCCGATGGCCGTACCCGCCGTGCGGATAAGCCCGCTGCTCACTTCGCCGATGCTTTCAGCGAGCAACTCGTAATCCGTCGTGAGCGGGCAGAGCGAAAACGCGTCCCCCGCGAACACGACCAGCCCGATGCGGTCCTGAAACCGCCCCCGCACGAAGGCCCGCGCCACGCGCTTGGCGGCTTCGAGGCGGTTGGGGTGCAGGTCGGTTTCGAGCATCGAATCGGACACGTCGAGGGCCAGCACGATGTCAATGCCTTCCGAACTGCGCTCTACCCGCTGGCTCACCCGTTGGGGCCGGGCCAGGGCCACTAGCAGCAGCGCCATGCCCGCGGCCGTCAGCAGGGCGGGCACGTGCCGCAGTGATTCGACCCAGCCCGAGCGCACGTCGCGGGCCACGAACGCCACCGGCAGCCGCTGCCTGGTGCGCCCGGCCAGCAGCCGCCGCAGGGCAAACACCACCGGAACGAGCGGCAGCAGGTACAAATAGTACCGTTGCGCCCATTCAAATTCCCGCAGCGTCGGGTAGCTGAACCACGTTGGCGAAAACCAGTTCACAGTTGGCAGTGGGCAGTTGGCAAGTTAGGGCAGGAGTTGAATTTCTTGCCAACCGCCAACTGCCAGCTAATTTCTTCTTTCTTCCAACAGCGCCTCCCGCCGACGCTGGCGGTAGCGCCGGACGGCCAGTTCGCGCAGCACCTGCAACGAACTTTGAATTTGGGGCGAAAACACGCCCCCGTACACCGTCGCGTCCACCTGCCGCAGGGCGTCGGCCAGCAACGGGTCGGGAAAGGCGCCGAGCAACTCGCGGGTGGTCAGCGACGTGACGGGGCGGCGCTCCAGGCGTTCGAGGTATTTTTTCCAGAGCACCGCCGCCTTTTCCACGTTGGTCAGGCCCGTGCGGGCGTTGATGCCCCGGCTCAGGCGCTGAAAACCCCGCATGAATTCGGCGTGGCGGCGTTGCATCTGGAGCATCCGCCACTGCCGCCGCAGGGGTTTTCGAAAAAAACCGTAAAGCAAACTCCCGCCCACCAATGCGCCAAACCCAACCAGCAGCGCGTAGGGGTAGTTGACCTGCTGGCGCAACGCCCACACCCGCTGGTCGGTGCGCAGGGACAGGCCCCGGGCCGTACCCTGGATGAGCTGCCGCCAAACGATGGAATCGGGCGGGGCGTACACCGCCGTGCAATCGCGCCCGGTGTAGTGGTACACGGGCAAACTCAGGCGCTGCACGGGTTGGGTGTTGAACGAAACCAGGGTGTACACGACGCTGTCGAGGCTCCCGCGCCGGTCGGTGCGGGTGGTGAAATACTGGCGGCGCACCAACTCGAACGGCGCGAAATCGTGGGTGGAGTCGGGAAAAAACACTTCTGCCGCCGCCGGGTGCCGGTAGCTCAGGGCGTACGCCACCGGCTCGCCCAGTTTGAAACTGTCGCGCAGGAAACGACCCTGGGGTAGATGCCCGGTGGGCGGTTGGCAGTTGGCAATTGGCAGTTGGCAAGAAAAAACAATCAACAGCCAGAGCCATCTTGTTTGTGGAAAGCGGCTTTTCAATTCGTAATTCCTAATTCGTAATTGAATTCACTCCCGCACCCGGAACAGCCGGATGAGCGCGGGCACGAAGTCTTCGTTGGCATCCACGGCCAGGTAGTTGGCCTTGTACTGTCGGCAGAGCTGTTCGAGGCGCTGCTGGTTGTCGCGGAACACGTTGCGGATGGCGACCCGAAACCGCCTTGAGGCCGTATTGACCCACACCGTCCGGCGGCTTTCCGTGTCGAATACGGGGATGATGCCCAGCCGGGGCAGATTTACCTCCCGCTGGTCGTAGAGGTGAATCACGACTAAATCGTGCTTGCGCGCCAGGGCCTGAAGGTTTTTCTCGTAGCCCGCGTCAATGAAATCAGAAATCAAAATCACCACGCTGCGGCGCTTGAGGACGTTGAGCGCGAAGCCCAGGGCCGCCCCGAGGTTGGTGCCGGGTGAGGCAGGCACGAGGCGGAACAGTTCCAGAATCATCTGGTAGCCGTGCTTGAGGCTGTTAGCCGGGGGCAGATAGGCTTCTTTTTTGTCCGAAAAACAGTACAGCCCCACGTGGCTGGCTTCTTTGATGGCCGAGAGCGCCAGCACCCCGCAGATTTCCTTCGTCGTGTCGAGTTTGCTCCGTTCGAGGCTGCCCACGTCCTGCGAGGCGCTCACGTCCACCATGAAAAACACGGTCTGCTCTTTTTCTTCCTTGAAAATCTTGACGAACGTGCCGTGGCCTTTGGCCGAGGTGTTCCAGTCGATGAGCCGGATGTCGTCGCCGTACTGGTACAGGCGCAGGTCGGTAAACTCCAGCCCCGACCCTTTGAAGACGGAGCGGAAATTGCCATGCATCTGGGCGTTGACGGCCTTGCGGATGCGAATTTCGTACTTTTGAAGTTTGGCCAGCAGGTTTTGCATGGCAGGTTGGTTGCTGGTTAGTGGTTGCCGGTTGTTGGTTAGTTGGCAGCAGGGTTTCCTACGAAAAACCTAAACCCACAACCAGCAACCAACAACCTACACCTACTTTTGCGAAAAGCGCATGAACACAAAAGTAGCAATTCTGGGCGCGATTCTGGCGCTGGGTGCCTGCGGGGGCGACGGCGACCGGCCCAAAAACCTGATTCCCCCCGAAACGATGGTGCTCATCCTGCGCGACGTGCACCGCGGCGAGCAGCAGGTCTCGCAACTGGGCCTGCGGGGGCAGGATTCGTCGCTGGTGGTTTTCCAGACCCTCGAACAACGCATTTACAAAAAATACGGCTACGATTCGACGGCCTACCGGCTCAGCTACATGCACTACGCCGCGCAGCCCGCCGAATTCAAACGCATCTACCAGGCCGTGATTGACAGCCTGCAAGCCGAGGAAAACCGCGTCAAGAGCCTGCCCACGCAGGACTCGAAACGCCCAAAGTAATCGGTATCGCCCCGCTGTGGCCGGACCGGAAAGCAGGAGCCGGGAGTTGATAGCAGCGGGTTAACTACTCAGACGGAATCCATTAAAAGTAAGAATAACTCACTACTGGACATTGCAGGGGTAGAATAGCAAAAAGCGAGGCTGAGTAGTT